>Ga0315901_10002821_pt1 | contig 23352 bp, 14 predicted proteins | sample LakEriMetagenome_10_FD_203761 | JGI IMG/M metagenome (GOLD analysis project Ga0315901, IMG submission 203761) | Freshwater fungal communities from buoy surface, Lake Erie, Ohio, United States - Buoy 2 MA116 | ecosystem: Environmental > Aquatic > Freshwater > Lake | place: USA: Lake Erie, Ohio... | reverse complement strand
GGTTCCTTCGACGGCAATCATACCTACCTCAATCCCGGCAGCTACACCATTTCTCTGACCGTCACCGATGACGACGGTGGCACCGCCACGCAGACGGTTCCGATCGAAATCAGCGGCGTCCCCAAACTGAACCTTCGGCTGACGCCAACCTCGATCTCCGAAAATGCCGGCAATGGAGCCGTCCAGTTGACGATCGAGCGATCGGGGTTTCCGGTGGCTCAAAGCCTCACCGTCCAACTCTCCTCCAGCGATACCAGCGAGCTGGTTGTCCCTGCGACCGTCATCATCCCAGCCAACCAGACTCAGGTAGTCGTGCCACTGGATGTGATCGACGACACCTTGTTGGATGGAACCCAGTCGGTCTTGGTATCAGCTCAGGCAGGCAGCGTCGTTGCACCGGCAGTGACGTTGCAGGTGATCGATCACGAAACACTTTCAGTTACCGTAACACCTTCCAGCATTCGCGAGAACGCTGGGCCCGGAGCGGCCCTATGGACCGTGACCCGTTCGAATACCGATCGAGCCCAAGCGTTGATCGTGACACTGAGCAGTAGCGACACCAGCGAAGCAACGGTGCCGACGACCTTGATCCTCCCAGCCTTCGCTGCTTCCGCTTCTACCCTGGTGGATGCCGTCGACGATGATTTACTGGATGGAACACAAAACGTGTTGCTGCAGGCCGAAGCTTCTGGGTACGTTTCGGGTTCGGTATCCCTCGCGGTGGAAGACTTCGAAGCAATCCGTCTGGAAATCACCCCCGGGAATTACTCCGAAGCCCCTGGCGCCAATCAGGGTTCGATCACCCTGGGCGTTCCCTTCTTGGCACCCTCCGGCGGACTGGTGATCCAGATGTCCGCGTCCCCCACAACGCAGATTCAGCTCCCTGGCCAAGTCACCATGCCTGCGGGAAGCCGGTCGGTGAGTTTCCCGTTCCAGATCATCCAAGACTACGTGGTCGAAGGAACTCAATCGGTTCGCATCCAAGCTCAGTCCAGTGGACTGCAGTCAGCCACCGTCGATCTGGTCTTCGCCGACGATGACCTTCCGATCTGGCAGAACCCCCTCCTGTCGACCGACATCGACGGCGACGGCCGTGTCACCCCACGCGATGCCCTCCTGGTGATCAACCAGCTGAACCTGCGTGGCCAGGGCCCCTTGATTCCAGGAGTCGACCCAGTCGCACCTCCCTACCTGGATGCCAGTGGCAATGGCCTGCTAGAACCGCTCGATGCACTCCTTGTGATCAACTACCTGAATCTTCAGGGGTAGCTATCTCTCGAAGAAGTCCTTACCGCTGCTCAATGGCAAGAGCCGATCCCGTACCCGAGGGCCGATCCCCTACCCGAAGGGAAAGCCTCAGTTTTGCATGCCACATAGAACGTCGCTCGAAGCTTTGCAGGGCTTTCTCTCGTCTCGAAAGCTATTTCAAAAAACCAAACACCCCCCTGCGATGGGGATTCTGCAAGAAATTCTCTTGCGACTGGTGTAGAATTGTGGCATCAATTGCGGGTGACCGTTTACGCAAGCCAAGCCTCAGGGGCGTATTTTGCTCCCCTGTGGTGATGCGGAAACTGGTCCGTGCCGATCCGAATCGAGCACCGCAGTTGCCTGCCGGATTCCCACCCACCTCGACGACGGGAACGATGCCATGCTTTCGATCTTCGGGCAAAAAAGTCGCCTGTGTGGTGGCCTATCGCGCCGACAGTTTCTGACGATCGGAGGTCTTTCGTTTGGAGCCGGTGGGTTTGGTCTGGCCGATCTTCTACGTGCCGAGGCAACCAGCGGAAAAACCACCCACAAAGGTTTGATCAATATTTTCCTTGGTGGCGGTCCGCCCCACCAGGACATGTGGGAAATCAAGACTGAAGCGCCTAGTGAGATTCGCGGCGAGTTTCGTCCGATCGCCACCAACGTGCCGGGGATTCAGATCTGCGAGGTATTTCCCGAGCTAGCCAAGCGGATGGACAAATCGGTGGTGATCCGTTCGGTGGTCGGCTGCAAGGATCGCCATGAGGCGTATCAGTGCATGACCGGTTGGTTTCCCGATGACCTGCGAGCTGTGGGGGGAAGGCCTTCGATCGGTTCGGCGGTCTCCCGACTTTATGGACCAACAGATCCGTCCGTGCCACCTTATGTTGGGCTGGCCAATCGAACCCAGCATGTGCCCTGGTCGGATCCTGGGAATCCAGGATTCCTGGGTGCTGCGTTTACGCCGTTCAAACCGGATGGTCCTGGGATGGAGAACATGAAGCTCCAGGGGATAGGCCTAGACCGACTTCAGGACCGCAAGGCTCTGCTTGGCCAACTGGACAATCTTCGACGAGAGATCGACCAATCTGGTTCGATGACCGGGATGGATGCCTTCAGCCAGCGAGCGCTCGATGTACTGACCAGCAGTCGCCTCCTGGATGCACTCGACCTCTCCAAGGAAGACCCGAAGATTGTCGCTCGCTATGGTGACGGTAAGCCATACCAGTACCAGTACGACGGAGCCCCCACCTGCAATGACCATCTGCTTCTGGCGCGACGTTTGATCGAAGCGGGGGTGCGAGTGGTGAGCCTCAGTTACGGTCGATGGGACAGTCACGGAGAGAATTTCAAATTGGTGCGAGACCACGGATCGAAACTCGATCAATGCCTCAGCGCCCTGATGGACGACCTCGAGCAGCGGGGCATGCTGCAGGATGTCAGTGTAGTCGTGTGGGGCGAATTCGGACGCACCCCGAAGATCAACAACGGCGCGGGCCGCGACCACTGGGCCCAGGTCAGTTGCGCCTGGATGGCCGGTGGCGGAATTCGCGCCGGCCAAGCCATCGGGGCCACCAACCGTCTTGGCGAGTACGCCACCGAACGACCGGTGCACATGCAGGAAATCATCGCGACGCTGTATCACAATCTGGGGGTCGATGTTTCGTCGACCACCCTGGCCGATCCTAGCGGCCGTCCCCAGTTCCTGGTCGATCATGGTCCCATCCAGGAATTGATTTGATCCTCAGCGACCGCTCGGATAGACAGTCCCTTTCCCCCACCAAGCCAACTCCCTCCCAACACTTTCGCCTACCTTCCATGCTGCCGACTGAACGCCGGCCAGTACCGTTTGGACTAGAATCGAAGGGTACCGACCGGCTGGGGAATCGATATTCCTGGCTGGCCCCCGCAATCTGCTTGATCCCGTCCCACTCGCGAGAGTTGCCCCATGCGTCTTCGAATTCGACGAGCTGAAGCGTTCGCCGGGTCCAGCAACCACGGATCCCGTATCTCTCTTGCCAGACTGCTGATATGCCTCGCTTGGACCGCCTCTTTCGGATCCATTCCCGCCGTATCGGCTGCCGATTCGGTCGCGACCTGTCTGTCGCAAGAGGGTGAGATTTCGGAAGGGACTGGCTTTCGCTTTCTGGAGCGACAGCTGGAAGGCCAGCCGGTAGCCAACCAACTTCGTGGTCGTGACAGCCGATGGCAACTGCAGGTCGTCGGTCAGCTGCCTTCGGGCAAGTCGTTTGACGCGACTCATCGCTTGACCTATCAAGTGCAGCCTGCCACCGTGGCACGGGTCGATGCGATTGGCGTCATCGAACCGCTGGCAAACGGAACAGCGACGGTCGAAGCTCTTTGGAAAGGTGCGGTTGTTGCTAGCGCACCGCTGGAAGTTGTCGGCTTTGATTCTTTGCAGCCGATCGATTTTGGCCAGCAGGTGGTGCCGCTATTTACCAAGTTCGGGTGCAACGGAGGAGGTTGCCACGGCAAGCTGTCGGGGCAGAATGGATTCAAGCTTTCGCTCCTAGGCTTTGACGCTGGTGAAGATTACGAACATCTGGTGAAGGAAGGCCGAGGCCGTCGGCTGTTTCCTTCGGCGCCCGATCGCAGTCTTTTATTGATGAAGGCAGTCAACGCGTCGCCGCATGGTGGTGGCCAGCGCATGGATGTCGATTCGCACGAGTACCGACTGATGCGTCGCTGGATCGAACAGGCGATGCCGCGCGGATCGGCAAACCCGCCTCAACTGGTTGCGATTGAAGTCTATCCCAATGCCCTGAAGATGCTTCGCAAAGGCTCCCAGCAGCTTTCGGTCCTCGCACGCTACTCCGACGGCATGATCGAAGACATCACACAAACTGCGCAGTACGATTCGAACAATCTCGACATGGCCGAAGTCGATCCCAAGGGACGCGTGCGAACGCATGAACTGGCGGGGGATGTCGCCATCATGGCAAGGTACCAGGGGAAGGTGGGAGTCTTTCGCGCCAGCATCCCCCTGTCCGATCAGCCCCCCAGCTATCCCGAAGCGACCAGCCCGATCGACCTAGCGGTCTTTGCCAAACTCAAGTCGCTCGGGATTCCTGCTGCTGCCCCCTGCGATGACAGCACCTTCCTCCGCCGTGTGACACTTGATATCGCAGGCCGCCTTCCGACCGTTGCGGAGACCCAGGCGTTCCTGGCCGACAGCGATTCGCAGAAGCGATCCCGCTGGATCGATCAACTGCTGGCCAGCGGCGATTACGCCGACTATTTTGCTTCCAAATGGAGCTCTATTCTGCGGAATCGCCGAGCCGGAGTCGAAACCCAGTTCGGTTCCTACGCCTTCCATGAGTGGATTCGACAGTCGCTCTACGAAAACATTCCGTACGATCGCTGGGTGCGCCAGTTGATGACCGCCTCCGGTGCGGTCGAAGCCAATCCGGCGGTGGTGTGGTGGCGTGAGGTGAACAATACCGAGTCGCGGGTGGAAGATGCAGCGCAGCTGTTCCTGGGTCAACGAATCCAGTGCGCACGGTGCCATCATCATCCCTTTGAGAAGTGGAGTCAGGATGACTACTACCAGCTATCGGCCTTCTTCTCGACAGTCGAACGCAAAGAGGGTCGGTTGCCGCAGGAGCCGATGTTTGTGTCGCGCGTCGGCAAGGCAGAGGCCAGGCATCCGAAGACAGGCAAGCCGTTAAACGCCGCCGGCCTGGAAGCGACTGCGATCGATCTGGATCCGACCATCGACCCACGCACCGCGCTGGCCGACTGGATGGTGGCTTCCAGCAACCCATTTTTCGCCAAATCGCTCGCCAACCGCTATTGGAAACATTTCTTTGGACGTGGCTTGGTTGATCCTGAGGACGACATGCGCGCCACCAACCCACCGACCAACCCGGAACTGCTCGATGCCCTCGCACAGGGTCTGGTCGACTCGGGCTACGATCTAAAGCAGTTGGTTCGATCGATTTGCAATTCGCAGGTCTATCAGTTCTCCGCTCAGGCCGAAGGCGAGGTGCTGAAGGACACCACCAGTCATGCCCGTTTCTATCCGCGGAGGATGACGGCCGAGGTGCTGCTGGATGCCATCGACGTGGTCTGCCAGACCCGAACGGGATTCGATGGCATGCCGGCTGGGACGCGTGCCGTCAGCCTGCCGGACACCCAGTTCAACTCCTATTTCCTGACCGTGTTTGGTCGGCCCGAATCTTCGACAGCCTGCGAATGCGAACGCGCCCAGGGTGCCAATCTGGCTCAAAGCCTCCATCTGCTCAATTCGAAAGACATCCAAGCGAAACTCTCGGCAGATCAGGGACTGGCTGCGGTGATGGCAGCCGATACCACCCGTAGCAACGATCAGAAAATCAACGAACTTTACCTTCGGGCTTTCTCCCGGCAGCCCAATCCGCAGGAAATCGAGACCGCTCTCAACTATCTTGAAAAGAAGAAGGACAAGCCCAAAGAGGCGTTGGAAGACCTCATCTGGGCGATCCTCAACAGCAAGGAGTTCCTCTTCAATCATTGAGGAGGCTCCTCCCACCGAACCTACCTCGCCGATTGAGTTGCCATGAGCCTGCGTGCTTTTTTGTTTGCGCTGGCCCTGCTGCTGGCCCGTCCAGTTGCAGGCCAGCTTCCGGTCATCGAACTCCGTTCCCTGGTCCCGATGGTGGTGCAGTCCGGGGCGACGATCCCGATGCGAACTGACGCGGCATCGGGCGAAGAGATCGATCGGTTGGTGTTCTCCCAAGCTGCCATTCAGGCGACGCTTGTGACCAGCGACCCGCGTCCTCTGACCGATCAGCGTGTCGCTCAACATGGCCAGTTCCAGGTCGCTTTTCCCGCTGACCTGCCGATCGGCTTGGTGGAGGCCCGGGCCGCAGGACGTTTCGGCATCTCCAACCCCCGACCGCTGCTGGTCACACCGCTGCCCGTTCAGGAAGCGCCTGCCGATCGAGGAACCCCCGAGGCTCCAGTAGAACTGCCACCCAACATCTGGTGGCACACCCAAGCCGGCGGGGCTCAGAAGTCTTATCTCAAACTGACCGCTCCCGCCGGGCAACTCTGTTCGCTTTGGATTTTCTCCCCCCCCAATCACACTCGCGCCCTTCCGGCGGTGGTCATTCGCGATGCTGCAGGGAGGGAGATTCTTCGCAGCCGCGTGCAGGGAGGGGCTCCATGGAGCTGGTCGCAGACGCCGGACGCGGACACACAGTACATCGTCGAGCTTCGCGATTTTCTCTATCGTGGTGGGGATGAGATGCGGTACTGCGTTCTGCATGGGCAGGGACAGTTGCCGTGGCAGTCGCTGGAACCCCTTCCCGATTCTCTGGCAACCTCCCCTGCTTCCAGCCTTGGTTATGCCCGTTGGTTCGACCCTGCGGTCCCAGTATCCACGCTGGCCGAGACCCCGGAAGCCAAGCCGCTTGCGGTAGCGGTTCCGGCTCTGGTGGAAGGCGCGATCGAAGCAGATTTCGATCGCGATGCAATCGAGTTTCCTGTCGCCGCCAATCGTCCAGTGATGATCGAAGTTCTCTCCGATCGCATAAACCAGTGGACTGATCTTCGGCTGGTGATCGACAAAGTCGACCGATCGGCCGAGGGAGTTGAGAAGCTGGAAAGAATCGCCGTGATCGATGATCTGGGCGCGTTGGGTGCCCCGGCGATGTCGCTTGGCACTCGCGATCCTGCGCATCTTTTGAACCTCCCGGCCGATAGCACCGTCCGAGCAACCTTGATGGACCTTCAGACCGGCAGGCGCATTCAAAGATCAGCCTATCGATGCCTGATCCGCGAAGCCAAACCAGACGTGGAGTCGATCGCCTACTGGCCATTTCCCACCAACAATGCAGCGACCGGAAGGCCAGCGGGTGTCCATCTACTGCGAGGAGGCAACCAGTCGCTGCGCGTCGTAGTACGACGGCTGGATGGATGGAGCGGCCCGGTTCGACTGAAGATCGATCCGCTACCACCTGGAATCCAATGCCCGGAGTTCGTTCTGTCACCGGAACAAAGTGAAGGGGAGTTGGTCCTCAGCGCCGCAGAGGATGCACCTGCCTTCCTTGGTCCGGTGCAAGTCCTTGCATCGGCGAGGATCGGAGAGGCCGACGTCGTAAAGCAGTCCGCCTACGGCACACTCGCTCAACCTGCCACCGGGGATCGCGGCGGCATCCAGTCCAGACAGTGTGACAGCCTTTGGCTTGCTGTCAGCGATCGCGACCTGCATCCATTGCAGGTGCGAGCTGGAGCCGACCCGGTACCTGAGATTGTGCAGGGTGCCAAGTGGGCGATACCGATCCAGGTTGCCAGGCGTCCGGGCGGGGATCAGAACTGCGTGCTTCGTCCGCAGAATCTCCCGCCCAAGGCGGGGCTGGGCGAACTGACCATCGAAGCAGCCAAGGCGGATGCGGCTCCCGAAATCCAGATCGCTGCCGATACACCTCCCGGGGACTACACATTCTGGTTCCAGGTCGAATCGAAAGTGAAGATGAAGACCAATCCGCAGGCGCTGGAGCGGGAGCGAACCGCGAGGATGCACTGGCAAGCGATCATCGATGACCCCAATCGCGCGGCAGATCACGAAGCCGCCAAAAAGGAACTGGCCGCCTGCGACCAGCGAATCGAACAGCTCAAACCGCATGAGACAGACCGCGAATTCACTGTTTTCTTCCCTTCGACTCCGGTGCGGATCAAGGTGGTCCCTCCACCCCCTGCGTCGTGATCAAGCGACTCGGAACGCAACGGATCTCCAATGGCTGACGGATCTCCAATGGTTGGTAGTCAAACGATGCGCAACATTTCGATCGAGAAACGTCCTATGAATCGCAATCATCGGTTGTTCCGAGGCATGCTGGCCGGATGGCTCGCCTATTCCCTGATGCTGGTGGCACTTCCGGCCGCACGGGGAACCGAGCCGGTGGATTTCACCAAACAGATCTTGCCACTGCTTCGCAAGCACTGCGTCGCATGCCACAACAACAAGACCGCCGAAGGTGGATTGATCTTGGAGAACCATGAGGCATTGATGCGCGGTGGCGACAGTGGCGCCACGATCAGCACCGATGCAGCGACCACCAGCCTGCTGGTCGATCGAATCACCGGGGCCATCGAGCCGATCATGCCACCAGAAGGGAATTCAGTTGGCGCCAAGCCATGGACAGCCGAAGAAGTGCAACTGCTCAAGCAGTGGATTGCAGAGGGTGCCAATCCTGGCAGCGGTGAGGCGAGTGCGTCGTGGAATTGGCAGCCACTGCCCGGTCAGTTGCAGCCGATCTACGCCGCAGCGGCGACTGCCGACGGGCAGTACGCCGCGGTGGGCCGAGGCAATCGATTAACGATCTATCGCTGGCCCGCAATCCATGGAGCCGAAGGGGCTCAGGCATTGATCGATCCGGCGGTCAAACAGCAACTAGGAGATCAGGCCCCCGACGCGTCGCACCTCGATCTGATCCAGTCGATCGCCTTCAGCCCAGATGGCCAGTGGCTGGCATCGGGTGGGTTCCGTGAAGTCAAACTTTGGAAGCGGAAGGTAGAACCTCTGGCAACCTCTCCCTGGCGCATCGAAGGCGCCGCCGCCACGCTAGCTGCCACACCCGATGGCAGTCGCATCGCCCTCGCACTGGCCGATCAAAGCGTGGTGCTGGGCAAAGGGGAAACCCGACTGGCGATCCTCTCGCCTCGGTCGGCAGCCGTCCGCCATTTGGCGCTCTCCCCCTCGGGACAGCGACTGCTGGTGGGCTTGGTCGATGGTCGATGGGAATGGTGGAATCTGGAAGGAATCCCCGACGATGGCAGCGCCGCCGCTCAGCCCTTGGGCGACGAACGTCGCTTGGGAGAGAAAGCCGATGGCGGCTCGATGAAGCAGATGATCCTTCTGGACAACGATCGACTGGCGACTTTAGATGAAGGGGGCGCTGTCGGGCTGTGGGAGATTGCACCTCCCGCCGATCCCAACGCGCCAGCCGCTGGAGCTCGAAGCATCGTCGCGACGGCCCTCGCCACCCCGGTGGCACCGGCCAGTGCGATAGCGAGACTGGAGTCCCCTACAGCCGCTCCTTATCCCTCGCCCCGCATCGCTTTGGCGGCTGAAGATGGTTCCGTGCGCATTGCGGAACTACCGACAGGCAATGTGCTGGCCACGCTGGCCCACGGAGCTCCCGTTCGATCGGTCGCATCCTCTCCAGATGGCCAGCTGATCGCCTCTGCGGCTACCGACGCCAGCATCAAATTCTGGAAAGTGGCCGATGGACAGATGGCCTCGGAAGTGCGCGGTACGCAGAATTCTCAGCGGCTACTGCGTCAAACCCAGCGACAGCTGGCGCGACAGAACGGTCGCATCGAACGCTTGGCAGCCCGCATTCCGGAGATGGAAAAGGGAGTCGCTGCCGAGACAGAGGCGCGTACCAAGCAGCAGGCAGTGCGCGATAAAGCAGCCGAGATGGTCGCTGCAAAGGTCAAGGAAATGGAAACCGCCACCGCTGCTATGACTGCCGCGCAGCAGGCCGTCGAGCAGGCGATGAAGGACCTAGAAGCCAAGAAACAGGAAGTCGCCAAGGCAGAAACCGCGAAAAAGCAAGCAGAGACGGAGTTGGCGACGCAGGACCAGACGCTCAAGGCCGCCGATGAGGCGATTGAGCGAGCCAAGCAGGCGATCCCGACCCAGCAGATGCTGATTGAGAAAGAAAAGCAAATCCTGGCTCAGCATCAGCAGGCAGTCGATCAGGCGACTGCTGCCGGATCCCAGATCGCTGCAATTCGCCAAGTCACCTTCTCGGCGGATGGTCGTTCGGCTATCGCCTTGCACGAGGACCAGACTCTGCAGGTGATCCGTGTCGATCGCGCAAAACCCGAAGCGCTGCTCGCTCAGGCACCGGCCGAAGTTCAAAAACTGGTCTGTAGCCAGTCCGGGCAGTTGCTGGCAGCTCATCCCGGCGGCACCACCCTTTGGGATCTGCGATTGCCATGGGAACTGGTGCGGAGTATCGGCAATCACCAGCAGTCTCCCATCAGCGATCGCGTCACCGCACTCGATTTCCATCCCAATGGTCAGTTGCTGGCGGTCGGATCGGGCCCAGCAAGCCGTGTTGGGCAGATTGCCATCCTCTCGCTGGCCGATGGTTCGGTCGTCAAGGACATGCCCGAAGTCCACAGCGACAGCGTTGTCTCCCTTCGCTTCTCACCCGATGGAACGCTTCTGGCCAGTGGTGGTGCTGACAAGATCATTCGACTTTTTGATACCTCCTCTTGGCAGTTCCAGAGGACGATGGAGGGGCATACCCACCATGTGTTGGGATTGGCCTGGCAGGACGACGGCCAGACCCTGGCCTCGGCAAGTGCCGACAACACCATCAAGATCTGGGACTCCTCAAGCGGTCAGCAGCTTCGGACCATCGGAGGTTTCGGCAAGGAGGTAACCGCTTTGGGGTACCTCGGCCAGACCCAGCAGCTCTACAGCGCGTCGGCCGATCAGCAGGCCCGACTGCACGAAGGGAGCAATGGGCAGGGAATTCGGTCATTCGGGGGAGCCGCTGACGCCCTCTATGCTGCAGCGGTTGCCGAAGACGGGCCATGGATCCTCGCGGGCGGTCAGGATGGGAAACTCTGGATTTGGCAAATCGACAACGGCCAGGCGCTGCAGCAGATCCAGTGATTCGGTGCACTGGACCGGATCGCAACCACATTTTTGGCCAAACGCTTCCGCTGGGTGCGAACGCGCCCCGGGGGATGGTCGTCCAAGGAATGGGTCTAGATCCAGAATTCCGGCTTTCATTTTTCCCTTAGCCGCAGCTAACGGTCGAAATTGACCCGTGAGATTCAGACCGCTATTCTAAAACAGGGTCTCCTTCGCACGTCGCCCGACCCGACGGGGTGTGTATTCATCAAGGGTCACCATGGAGGCAAGGATCATGAAACGTGGGAAGCGGGGTGCATTCACCCTGGTGGAACTGTTGGTGGTGATCGCCATCATCGGCGTCTTGGTGGGATTGCTTTTGCCGGCTGTCCAGGCAGCACGCGAAGCGGCCCGCCGCATGCAATGCTCGAACAATCTCAAGCAGATTGGTCTGGCGTTCATGAACTACGAATCGACGTACAAAACTTTCCCGGCCGCCTACTACATCGGAATGGCGACGCCCAGTACCTACAACATCCAGCCTCTGGGTCCAGCATTGCTTCCATTTCTGGAGCAGACCAACCTGGCCAATGGCTATGATTCGCGAGTGACGGCTGCTGACCAGTTCGGCCCGATCGGCCAGGCGAACGTCGCGATCATTTCGACCCCGCTTGCGATGTTCACCTGTCCGTCGGCTCCCGGGTCAGCCACCGAGCGGATTTACAACGGGGTCATTCCTGCCGGCACGCTTCCCGGTCTGCCGAATCTGACCTACAAGGCAGCCCCCTCGGACTACTGCGTCACTACGGGGGTGCTTGGTTTCTACGCGAACCTGGCATACGCCAATCAAGGTGGTGCTGGTGGCGATCGTCACGGCGCTCTTCGTGTGGCTACCTTCCAGGGGCCGGAGCGAAACCGAATCGCCGACATCCTCGATGGCACCACCAACACCTTCCTGATGGGGGAACGAACAGGTGGAAATACCTTCTACTCGGGAATTCGAAAAATTTTAGGGATTCCTGCTCCCTTCAATGGGCTCAATGGAGGTGGCTGGGGCGACCCGCTCAACGGCGAACATTGGCTGGGGGGATCGGTACGCAATCCGTCGTTCCCTGCCGCTCAGGGGCCATGCGCCATCAATTGCACCAACATCCGTGGAGCTGGTTTCCATTCGCTGCACGCCGGCGGCAGTCAATTCGTGATGTGCGATGGTTCGGTGCAGTTCGTCGGATCGGGAGTCGATCCCTTCTCGATGGCTTCCCGAATCACTCGCCAGAAGGCAGAAGTAGCACCCACAGACGATCTGTGATCGCGTGAACGATCGCAGTTGTTGGCAGAACGCTCAGGGAACTTGCCGATCGCAAGTTCCCTTTTTCATTTCCAACTGGCGCTAGACCATTCCGTAATGAAGCGACTGCCGACCGATACAATGAGAGATGGCAGGGGACGCTTTGGGGTCTCCTGATCTGCTCTGGCATCCAAGACCTAAGGAAGGAACTTCATGATGCAATCACGATCTTTGTTCATCGCCTGCTGTGCGTTCCTGTTGAGCTGGGCAGTCGGTTGTGGACCTGCAAAGTTTGCTGGCGAGAAGGATGCTCGCCCTGTCAAAGGCGTCGTCCAGGTGGATGGCCAACCGGCCAACGCCCTTCAGGTCACCATGCATCCACTCAATCCCGATCCCAGCAACCCAACGATCTCCACGGCCCTATGTGGAGCGGATGGTGCCTTTGCGGTCTCGACCTATGAGTCGGGGGATGGAGCGCCCGACGGGGACTATGTGCTGACGTTTCTCTGGGGATCGATCAACCCCATGACGATGGCCTATGGCGACCCCGACAAGCTCAATGGACGCTACACCGACCCGAAGAAATCGACTCACAAGGTGACGGTCGCCGGAAAGCCGGTCGATCTGGGGACGATCGACCTGAGCTCCAAGTAGGCGATCGATCCGGAACGAAACGAGAATCAGAGAGTAGGGGGAGATCGAATGGATCGGCGGCAAGCATGTACAACCATGGTTGGGGCGGCAGGTGCGTTGCTCGCCGGGAAGCACTGGCCAGAACTTCTCAGCCAGGATCAGGTTCCTTTTGCCTCCACTGCTCTTCGCGATTACGTTGCCGCAGACGACGACAGCTATCGATGGACCTGTCAGCAGACGGGAATCATCGACTCTGTATCGTGGTCGCGCCTGCATGTCGTCTCGCAGACCTGGCGCGGCGTTCCCTGGCGGCATGTGGTCTGGATCTTCCTTCCCGAAGGCTCGACCGGCCCAGCCTCCCAGCGGGCCATGCTGCATATCAGCGGAGGGATTTGGGAACCACAGTGGCCTGAAGAAGGGCCAGTCGATTTGGCGCCTGGATCTTCCGCAGCGCGATGGATCAATCTGGCCAAGGCGACTGGCAGCCCGGTGGTGGTCGCCGAGCAAATTCCATTTCAGCCGATGTTCGATGGGCTGGTAGAAGACCAGATCATCTCGATGACCTTCCTGCAGTACGTCAAGACAGGGGATCGATCGTGGCCCCTTCTGTTTCCGATGGTCAAGGCAGCAGTTCGAGCGATGGACGCCGCTCAATCTCACTGCCAACAGCAGCACCACCGGAAGCTCGACCACTTCACAGCCTTCGGCAGTTCGAAGCGCGGTTGGACCACGTGGCTGGTGGGAGCCGTGGATCGACGCATCGACGCGATGGCACCAACGGTGATTGATGTGCTCAACATGGAAGCGCAGATGGTGCATCAAAAAACGACCTGGGGAAAGTACTCCGAACAGATCGCCGACTACAGCGACAAAGGGCTTCCCGATCTGGTCGCCACACCCAAGGGGAAAGAGCTAGTGCAGATGGTCGACCCATTTGCATTCCGACATGCGATCGCGCAGCCCAAACTGCTCATCTTCGGAACCAACGATCGGTACTGGCCGGTCGACGCCTGCTCCCTTTATTGGGACCAGCTGGTCGGGGAAAAATACCTGCTCTACACCCCAAATCAAGGCCATGGGATACGCGATCTCCAGCGGATGGATGGCAGCCTTGCGGCGCTACATCGCAGCCGGTGTGGCGGCTCACCACTGCCCAAGCTCACGTGGCACTTTGAGGATCAGCAGACCCGGTCGATCGAACTGTCGATGGCCTGCGAACCTGCCCCCAAAACGCTCCAGGCCTGGGTCGCCCGATCGGAAACCCGTGACTTTCGCGAAGCGAAGTGGGAATCGATGCCAGTCGCCGCAAGCGACGGGAAAGTTGGGCGATTTCAGATCGACCGCGAGAACCGCTTCGTCGCAGTCTTCGGCGAATACGTGTTCGATCAGGACCCCATCGACGCCTATTTTTCGACCAACTTGCGTATCTATGAACCACTACTTCCATGAAAGCCGTTGGCGATGCGCGGCCGCTACACAAAGACCTACCTTTAGCGACTGCAAGGAGTAGCGAACTGTTCCTTTTCTTTTTCTTGGACCAGATCTTGGGAGACACCGTTCGATGGCACACGAAGTCACTTTGATCCTCGGCGATGGTACCGGCCCCGAACTGGCGGAAGCCGCTCGCATGTGCATCGATGCGACTGGGGTCAAGATCCACTGGGACGTTCAGGAGGCGGGGGTCGACGTGATGGCGCGTCTGGGCACTCCCATCCCGGACAGCACCCTGGCCAGTATCCGGCGAACCCGATGCGCGCTGAAGGCCCCGATCACCACACCCGTCGGGACCGGCTTTCGAAGCATCAACGTCTATCTCCGACAGGAACTGGGACTTTACGCCTGCATCCGCCCCTGCAAGCTTTATCCGGGAGTGCGATCCTTCTTCAAGGATGTCGGTGTCGATCTGGTCATCGTGCGGGAAAATACCGAAGACCTCTATGCCGGAGTGGAATTTGAAGCAGGCAAACCAGAGACCAGCGCGCTGATCGATTCCATCAATGCTCTTCCCAGCGATAAGAAAATCAAGACCAAGGGAGAGGAAACCGGCATCTCGATCAAGCCGATTAGCATTACCGGAACGCAGAACATCGTCCGCTGCGCCTTCGATTACGCTCGGAAAAATCGACGCAGGAAGGTGACTGCCGTCCACAAAGCCAACATCATGAAGTTCAGTGATGGGCTCTTTCTGAAAACCGCTTATGAGGTGGCTAAAGACTATCCAGAGATCGAGTTTGAGGAACGGATCGTCGATAACATGTGCATGCAACTGACGCAGAAACCAGAGCTGTATGATGTTCTGGTGCTGCCGAATCTGTATGGCGATATCGTCAGCGATCTGGGGGCAGGCCTGATCGGTGGACTGGGAATGGCACCTGGAGCGAACATCGGTCCGGGAGGCGCTGTGTTCGAGGCGACGCACGGGAGCGCTCCCAAGTACAAGGGACTCAATAAAGTCAACCCAACCGCTCTGATCCTCTCAGGAATGCTGATGCTGGAGCATCTGGGAGAAACCGATGCCGCAAGGCGGCTGGAACAGGGCGTCGCGTCCGTGATCGCCGAGGGTCAAGCCGTTACCTACGATCTGAAGGCCGATCGCAACGACCCGAATGCCGTAGGCACCCGAGAAATGGCTCAGGCCATCTGCGATCGACTCTGACCTGCCAACCGACCCGTTCAAAAACCACCAAGCCCGTCCATGGATGGACGAGGAACCGGCACGATGCATCCATTGCTGAAAATCCTCCGAGGAGAGACAAACGGCCTGCTGCCCAGCCTGCTGCGCGGCCTGCTGTGGCTTGCCAGTTTTCCCTACGGCTTGGCGATGCGTCTGCGAAACCTCGCCTACGACCGTGGCTGGAAGAGCACCTGGAAGGCATCCTGTCCTGTGATCTCCGTCGGCAACCTCACCGCCGGTGGGACGGGAAAGACTCCCACGGTCGCGATGCTTGCTCACTGGTTTCGCGCTCGCGGCATCCGCGTTGCCATCGTCAGCCGAGGGTACCGAGCCGGTGAGGATGGAAGAAACGACGAGGCGAGGGAATGGGAGAATCGTTTGCCGGACGTGCCACACGTCCAGCATGCCGACCGTCGCGTGGGGATCCGCATCTGTCAAGAAGAACTCAACTGCCAATTGATCCTGCTGGACGATGCCTTCCAGCACCGCCAAGTCGCGCGCGATTTGGAAATCGTCCTCATCGATTCGCTTGACCCCTTCGGCGGCGGCTACCTGCTTCCACGAGGCTTGTTGCGGGAAGGTCTCCGGTCGTTGCGGAGAGCTGATGTGATTGTGGCAACCCGCACCGATCTGGTCTCGGCCAACCGTCTGGCGGAAATCCGCACGACGATCCTCCGCTGGGCACCCAAAGCCGCCTGGGTGGAAAGCGCCCATGCACCCATCGGCATCCGCAATGCCTCCGGTCAAATACTTCCACTCCACCATCTGGACCATCAACGCTGGCTTCCCTTCTGCGGTCTGGGCAATCCAGAAGGTTTCCTCCAGACCCTCAAGAAGCTGCCGATCGAACTGGCAGAGCCGAGGTGGTTTGCCGACCACCATCACTACACCGCCGACGATCTGCAGTCGCTGATCCAGCAGGCAAAGCGGAAAGATCCCAACCAGCGGCCGATCGATGGCTTCCTGTGCACCGGAAAAGATCTCCCCAAGATCGGTGTCGACTCGCTGGGGGGCCTTCCCCTTTGGGCGGTGGAGATTGAGCTGGCGGTCGGCAGTGGAGGGGAGGGGCTGGAGGACCGCCTGCAACCTCTGGCCCAATCCGCACTGGAGCTTGACCTGCAGGATCCCCCACCGCCAGCAGACGACTGATCGGGCTCCTCCACCGATTCAACTTGCCGGACTGGCGATTTTGTCCTAGCCTGAAAGGGAAGAGGAGAGCTGATCGCCGGCCTATCCCTTCCTCCTTCCCACCCATCGCATCCGCCTCAGGAGCCATGTATGCCTCGCGACGTTTTCGGCTGCTGCCCCAGGACGGCGACGATCGCCATGGCCCTTCTGGCTTCCATCGCTCCCCTACTCCCCAGCCTTTCGCCAGTCGCTCCCCGTCTGCTGGCTCAGCAATCTCCCGCCAAGGATACCCAAAGCCGCGACGAGGGCTCCCGCAGTGCAGCCAAAGCCGAGGCGAAAAAATTAGAGGAACCAAAAAGTCCCGCGGAACAGAAGGAGGCACAGCGCAAGGAGGCAGAGGAAAAAGCTCAGCGAGATGCAGCTCGCAAGCGAGGCGAGTACACCTTCGACGATCTGAAATTCGAGATTGAGCGGGGGGGCGCCTTCAAGGAAGAGATGCTGACCGATGCGATCCGGTCGCTCAACAAAAAAACGATGCGCATTCGCGGCTACATCCTCCCGACCTCCGTTTTTCAGCAGAAGGGAATCAAGCAGTTTGTGCTGGTGCGCGACAATCAGGAATGCTGCTTCGGCCCGGGGGCGATGATCTACGATTGCATCATCGTCGAAATGCAGGAGGGTAAAACGGCCGATTTCGCCACGCGTCCAGTGACGGTGCAGGGCCGCTTTGAAATCGATTCAAGCAGCTATCGCTACTCACCAGATGGCGACCACTATGCGATCTTTCGCATCAAGGCCACCGAGGTCAAATAGCATCCGCCACCGCTATCCGGATCAGCGATGCGAACCGCGATTTCGCGATCGCAAAAACATCAGCACGTAGTAGCCCAGCGTCAAGATCGCCTGGAGTGTCGCAGCGACGTAGGTGAGGGCTGCGGCATTAAGCACCTTGCTGACCGAACGCAACTGCCGCGGGTCGATGATCCCCTGTTCCACCAGCTGTCGCTTGGCGCGATTGGATGCGTCGAACTCCACAGGCAAATTGACCAATTGAAAGAAAACGGTCCCGGCGAAACCGACAATCCCTGCGAGGAACAGATTGCTGGCCAGGGCGTTGTTGGCAGAACCCATCAGCATCAGCCCACCCAGCATCAACCAGGAACCAATGTTGGACCCCATGTTGGCGACAGGGACAGCCAGATTGCGGATCAACATCGGAGTGTATTGATCGGCATCCTGGAGAGCATGCCCTGCCTCATGAGCTGCAATTCCAACTGCGGCCATCGACGTTCCGCGATAAACTTCCGAGCTCAAACGCAGCACCTTGGTTCGCGGATCGTAATGATCGGTCAACCGTCCTGGTACCTGCTCGACCTGCACGTCATGAAGCCCCGAAGCGTCTAGAAGCTGCCGGGCCACCTGCGCCCCGCTGACGCCAGCGGGCACTTGGGACATTTCGGCATACGACTGACTGACCCGCCACTGCGCAAAAAAAGCCAGCAGTAGGGCAGGGGAGAGCATCAGCAAAAACATCGGATCGTAGATGAACATTCTCTCGCAAGCCCTTGTTGCTTTAGTTCGACCGATCGGTCCGCTGACTACGTCCGCCGCAGCCCCGCTGGAATCCCCTGGACATTGTATCTGGCCGACCTGGGAAGCTCTCGGATTTCATCCGCTGACTTCCTTTTCCACCCGACCTGTCCGTTCGATGGTCCAAGATGCAATCATCGTGCCAAAAAAATGGCAGCCGATTCAATCCGAAATCGATTCACCACCTGGAGGATGTAGCCACCCAAGCTGGGGTTCCGCCAGCATTGCTCGGCAACATGCAACCCAGTCTCCTGGTCGCTCTCGGTCCCAGAATTTTCGCACCCAGTCGGCAAGTCGACCGGTGGCAAGTTCTGGCGATCGATCGCCGGAACTAGGCAGGGCATCCCATGCAGGCGGCCACCAAGCCGCCAATGCCGGTTCCAGCAATTCCCCGGCAGGTCCTGATAGTTCCAACGCTTCGCCTGCCCCCAGCACCAAAGGCACCATGGCGGCGGCCAGCAGATGGAACCCTATGCGGGGCAGGCGTCTGTCCTGAAGGGTCGGCGGGTGGAGGACGCCTTGTACTCCCTGACGCCAGAGGGAAGGCTGAATCCCAAGCCACAGTAGCCTCAGCAACTCCGGAAGCTTCGAGTTGGGATTGGTCAGCATCGCTTCCCAAGCAATATGGTCGGCTAGATCGGGCCGATCGATGCGGGTCCAGTGGGGCGCTATCGAAACCCATCCTCCACCGCCTGTATGGGGCATCAACAGCCAGACTTGAACCGGTCGATCCCCCACCGGGCACCCTGCACGCCGTTCCACCTGCCGCACCAGTGCACGGCCATATCCATCCCAAAACTCCCGGATGGGCCGGGATCGCAGTTCCAACTGACGCTCCATCGCCTCGCTATCCCTCGCAGCCCCATTCCGTTCGATCCGGTCGATCAGCGATTGGGAGTCGATGGAGGGATGAACCCACCTGGACCAGAAAGAAGGGGAGAAGTCAGTGGTCGGCCGCGATGCCCCTTCGGCGATCCAGTCGCTCCACCATGCCTCGCGAGCTTCCTCCGGTAGCGATCGTTCGATCTCCTCGAAACAGCGCCGGTCCTCATGAGCCACTTGGTCCAGTAGAAGAGATCGGCCGCGTGTTGCCTGCCATGCGCCATACCACCGGGTTGGTTCAGACGAAGCCTCCCAAATCCACTGCATCGCTGCCTCGGTATCCAATCAGAAAATCTCTCAATCGATCGGACCAGCCCCTACCGTCGCGGCTGCATCTGCTCACCAATCCACGCCTCCAGTTCCTCCCAGTCGACCGGTGGCAGTTTGGAAAGATCGGGCCGGAGCGACATCGCATCGTGGATATAGACATGATGGATGGCATTCTGAGGCACAGTCGTATTCCAGTGAACCAGAATGCGCACACATCGCGGCAACGATCCAGGTACCTCCAGTTCGTAGCCGCAAAGAAGCGGCACTTCCAGCCACCCCATCTGTCTGGCGGCGAGGGCTGGAAACTCGGCATTCAAATCTTTTGTCAGCGTGAAGATAGCGCTGCAGATATCCTCCGAGCGGATTTCATTGCGGCGGATCATCAGGGCTAAAAGCTGCCGGGTCGCCTTGAGAATCGACTCTTTGGAATTCTCCTCTACCGTAGTCGCGCCTCGAACCCCTCGGCAAACCGTAGTCATGGTGTTCGCGTCTTTCATCCTGAGTCTTTTGATGCTGAATCTTGCTACCGGGCAACTAGGTAAAGCCCCGCGTTGCCCCCTCGGAGACTCCCTGCCCGATGGACTATGATAACAACTGTTGAGGACTCGATCACGTCACCATCATTCGGAGCGACGGACCGATCGGGTACAGCCGCAAACCATCGTCCGGTACGGAATCGCTTGGCACTGGGAGGCAATCGATGAGCGAAGGGGACAAATCCGGCTCGTCCGATCTGGCAGATGCAAAAAACTATTCCTTGCTGATCGTCGACAACGACCCAGCCCACGCCCGCGCGATGACCGAGAGTCTGGAACGAGTGGGCTATCGCTGCACGGTGGCCACCAGCGGACCGGAAGGCAAGCAGCGACTCGATCAGAACGCCTACGACATCCTGATCACCGACCTGGTGATGAATGATGTCGACGGTATGCAGATGCTCGACCACTGCCGAAGACTGCTCCCCGAATGCGAAGTGATCATGGTCACAGGACATGCCACCGTGCCCAAAGCGGTGGAAGCGATGCAGCAGGGGGCTTTTACTTTCCTCGAAAAGCCGATCACCCCCAATCGACTGCGCGCGGTGGTCGCCAAGGCGATCGAGGCAGTACGACTAAAACAAACGAACACCGAACTACGCCAGCGGCTCGACGAAAAATTTGGTTACGAAGGGATCATTTTCCAAAGCCAGAGCATGCAGACGGTGATCGACCGGATCAAGAGGATCGCCCCGACCGATGCCACCGTGCTGATCACCGGCGAGAGCGGAACTGGAAAAGAATTGATCGCTCGAGCCATCCACCAGAATTCGCCACGCAAGGCCAAGCGACTGGTCGCATTGAATGTCCGTGCTGTCTCGGAAAACTTGGTCGAAAGCGAGCTGTTCGGGCACGTCCGAGGCGCTTACACCGATGCAGTCCATGATCGCGAAGGAGCATTCGAGTATGCCAACGGAGGGACGCTGTTCCTCGACGAAGTCGGCGATATGCCGATGAGCACCCAGATCAAACTGCTCCGCGTCCTGGAGGAGCAGAAAATCACCCGAGTCGGCGACAACAAATCGGTCAAGGTCAACGTCCGGCTGCTCTCCGCCACCAATCGCCCCCTGGAAGAGATGATCGCTAGCGGTCAATTCCGAAACGACCTCTTCTATCGGCTCAAAGTGGTCACCGTCCATCTGCCACCGCTAAGGGAACGTCGTGATGACATCATTCCATTGATGGAACATTTCCGCAAAATGTTCGTGCGACGCCATGGCAAACCAGCCGGCTCTTTCTCCCAGGCGGTCACCCGGCTGTTCTACGCCTATCCGTGGCCAGGCAACATCCGACAGTTGAGGAATTTTGTCGAGACGATGGTGGTGCTCGATGCCGACGGCCTGCTGGATACCGATGACCTGCCACCCGAACTGATCGAACTGGGCGCCCAATCGGGGGAAATGCCAGCGATCCCCTCGCCCCCACCACAGCTAGCCCAGGAAGGCCCCGAATCGCTCGTTGGACAGCCCCTGGATGCCATCGAGCGATGGGCCATCCTCGAAACGCTGAAGCGGACCAACGACAACCGCGAAGAAGCGGCTCGCGTCCTCGGGATCGGGGCCCGGACCCTCTATCGAAAGCTCGATCGCTACCGTCAAGAAGGCTCGACCGACGGGTCGCCCATCCAAGACAGCTCTCTGGATGCAGACGATCCGAACGACTGATGCGGTGGCCCGTGGGTTGCCTCCCGCGACGATCGGGCGACAATTCCTTGTTCCTGACCTGGCGAGGTTTCTGCCCGATCGAGTCAACCCGAGAACTGCTCCATGCCCACCATCCAGCGGCTACCACACAGCCTGATCAACAAGATCGCGGCCGGCGAGGTGATCGAAAGACCCGCCAGTGTCGTCAAGGAGCTTCTGGAAAACTGCATCGATGCCGGGGCGACACGGATTGAATTGACGCTAGAGCAGGGGGGGCTGGAGCTAATTCGGATCACCGACGATGGCTGTGGAATCGCCACCGACCAACTGCCGCTGGCGATCGCGCCGCACGCCACCAGCAAACTGCAGTCAGCCGATGACCTCTTTGATGTCCGCACGTTGGGGTTTCGCGGAGAGGCGCTGGCGTCGATCGCCGAAATCAGCCACTTAGTGATTCGCAGTCGCACAGCCGAACAGGAAGAAGGATCCGAACTGATCGTTCGAGGCGGAGAGTGCGAACCGATCCGTCCCTGCGCAGCACCCGTCGGAACGACGATGGAAGTGCGGCACCTCTTCTTCAATACTCCGGTGCGAAGGAAATTCCTCAAGAGCAGCGCCACCGAAACCAGCCACATCACCGAAGCCTTCACCCGCATGGCGCTCGCCTACCCAACGATCCATTGGCGACTGGTCTCCTCGGGCAGAAACCTCTTCGATCTCCCACAGTCCCAACGCTGGTCCGAACGGATCCGGGTCTTCTTTGGCGATGAAGTCGCCGATAGCTTGATCCCGATCGACCATCAGGAAGGAGAGTTTCACTGGCGAGGCTATGTCTGCGATCCCAGCGTTTCCCGCAGCAACAACCGCCTGCAGTACCTGTTCCTCAACGGCCGCCCTATCCGCGACCGCTCCCTGCAGCATGCCCTGAGCGAAGCGTATCGTGGGCTGCTGATGGTCGGCCGTTTTCCCTGCTGCTTCCTGAGACTTCAGATGCCCGCCACCGAAGTCGACGTGAATGTCCACCCGACGAAGGCCGAGGTGCGGTTTCTCGATGGAGGCAAACTCTACAGTCAACTGCTTCATGCCATCCGCCAAAAATTTCTCAGCTCCGATCTGACCGCCAGGGGAAGCGCTGCGCAGGAATCATCGAGCGACCCGATGGGGGTTCCAAGAGGCTCGATGGAGCCTCCGAGCGGTCAGGGGGCGTCGACACCTAGCAGCCAGTCGGCGCTCTGGACCAACCCCGCAGTTTCTCCGCAGACAGGCTCCTTCCCAGCCGCCTCTGGCACCCAAGTCCATCTGCCATCCGCCACCCCAGCTTCAGGATCCTTTACCAGCCCCACATGGCCCCCAAGTCCCACATGGCCCTCCAGCCCCGCGGCGGGTGGATCTTCAAATCCCGCCCCGCCATTCCGCCCATTCCCAAACCCGTTCTCCCCGACGCATCCAGCCCATAGCCCCGCAACACAAGGGACTGCAACACAAGGCCCCACAACGCAGGACCTCCAGAGAACCGACCCTTTGGCTCCTCCCATGCCACTTCCGGGAAATGCGATTCCTTGGAACCCTGATGGGGTCGCAGGGGAGCCCGAAGCATCCCAGATCACCCCCACAATTCGGCCTCGCGGCTTTCAAATCCACCATCGCTACATCGTCACACAGGACGATCGCGGCATGATCGTGATCGATCAGCACGCCCTGCACGAACGCATCCTCTACCAGCAACTACGCTCTCGCGTCGACGCCGGACGACTCGATCGACAGAAACTGCTGGTCCCTCTTCCAGTCACCCTCACGGCGGCCGAAGCGACACTGGCCTGCGAGTCAAAGGAAATGCTGGCCGAGGTGGGACTGGAGATCGA
>Ga0315901_10002820_pt1 | contig 23353 bp, 24 predicted proteins | sample LakEriMetagenome_10_FD_203761 | JGI IMG/M metagenome (GOLD analysis project Ga0315901, IMG submission 203761) | Freshwater fungal communities from buoy surface, Lake Erie, Ohio, United States - Buoy 2 MA116 | ecosystem: Environmental > Aquatic > Freshwater > Lake | place: USA: Lake Erie, Ohio... | reverse complement strand
GCCGTCGGAGTTGGCGTAGCCGTCGGAGTTGGCGTAGCCGTCGGAGTTGGCGTAGCCGTCGGAGTTGGCGTAGCCGTCGGAGTTGGCGTAGCCGTCGGAGTTGGCGTAGCCGTCGGAGTTGGCGTAGGAGTTTCGGTAGCCGTCGGTGTTGGCGTAGGAGTTTCGGTAGCCGTCGGTGTTGGCGTAGGAGTTTCGGTAGCCGTCGGTGTTGGCGTAGGAGTTTCGGTAGCCGTCGGTGTTGGCGTAGGAGTTGCAGTTAAAGTCGGAGTAGGAGTCAAAAGCGCTCCTATAAAAAACGTGATAGAATTTCCACACTTTCCAAGTGAAGTAATCGTTACATGAGTAGCGCAGTTACTTACAGTAAAAACTTTACCATTCAAAAGCTCTTCCTTAGAAGCAATTCCTGGATTTGCTAGCCCAACATCTGGAGTGACAGAAAAAGTTGGACCGAGTCCCTCACCCATACCGGAATTTAGTGTTAATAAGATATCCATTATATTATTTCAATATATACACAAGAGTTTTTACATTCGAGATAAAGAAATAGCTGATTCAATTGAGCAAAATGAATCACTTAATTGCTCAGCAGAACCCCCATTATATTCACAGTCACAAAATACTATATCAGTTACATCTCCCGTTACTGATAGCGTTCCCCTTAAATAACTTGCTGTTTTTTTAGAATCTAAAATTTGCAAATCGTAACTATATTTTCCTGGAGGCATTCCCATTCTGCATCCAATTTTTTGTTTTAATACGATTGAAAAATCATCTGGTCTATCTATGGTGCCATCTAATGTAGACCAACTTAAAACTACAGCACAATTTTTTTTATTTTTTACATGCAAATTTATTTGAGACCCAATAAATGGAATATAATTTCCATTAGCGTCTTTTATTTTTAATAAGATCGGACCATAATCATCTCCCCTATAAGCATCTGGTAAATCATAAATAGCTGGAATCATAGACTTTTACATTATTAAAATAATTTATAAAATACAAACGAACTTAATAGTTTACACATTTAATATCAATAAAATCTATCTAAAAGAAAATTTGTTAAATAAAAAAGAAAAGCCCCGATAAACGGGGCTTGTCTTTGATTTTATTTTTAGTCTTTTATTAAACGATGATGCCGGCAACTGCTCTAGCATCAAGTCCGACGCGACCTTCTTCAAGACCGCCATAGAAACCAACTTTTCCAGAACGAGCCAAGAATTGGTCATCTGGGCGGAGATTGAAGCTTCCACCGGTCTCAGCATTAACAGCCAAGGTGCGGATAAACGATCTACGCGAACGATCAAGACCGACAAGGATTTGGTCATTAGCTCCGAAAGCTGTACCTGCGCCGCTTCCATATGATTTACCTGTAGCGATCTCATTGAAAAGGACGTTGTACTTGCGACCAACCCCAAGCTCAAGAAGCTCATGAAGAGTCACCCCGAAGATTTCACTCATTCCAGCAGCGCTATAAATGCGCTCGCGCTGAGAATCCGTGAGAGGAATAGAGGTAGTTCCTAATGCAGCCTGCTTAGTATTAACTGGATTATATGCAAAGCCTCTGACCTGCTCCATGATTTCAGGAGAAACATAAAGATCAGTTAAGCCTCTTCCTTCGTTCCCGATAGGAGAAGAAAAATTATAAGAAGCGTTTAATCTTTTTAAGAGGGTCATTGCTTTATTAACATCGTCAAGCAGGAATGTGCCAGCTGTTCCGGCTCTAAAAACGTGCTTAGAAGTAGCTCCACCTGTGCCGGTTTTTGTCTCGGCATCAGCAAGCATCTTAAGAACAACGTACCAAGCATTTCTTTCTTGCTTAATAAGAACGTCATTAGAAAGTCTTTCAAGACCTCTAGCAACAACGTCTAAGCGGCATTTGCGCACATAGCGCTTATCAAAGCTAATGGCGGAATCAAGAGGATAGGTAGAAACTTTGATCTCTTGAAAGCTGCCAATTTGCTGAGTTGGGAGACCTCCGGCAACTGTTTGCTGCCAAACAGAAAATGTACCCTCTGGCTCGCCATAGTAAAGATCAACAGGAATAGATGGAGAATCATCTTCATCATAACTCATGTCTTCATAAATAGCGGCAGCGGTACCTGCTTGCAAAAGAACTTCCTGAATAACTGGAGCAATAAAGGCAGCAAAAGCGTCCTGAGCCTCAAGAGCCTGAACCTTATTACTTGAACCCATGGCTTTCACAAGTTCAACTTGCTCTGGTGTTTTTTCAAATTTAATTTTCATATTTTTTTATTTTCTAAATTTTATTTTCTATTTAGCGTTGTATTAAAGCTTAATGTCGATCAAGACAAAGTTATTTGCGTCCTTCGGACCAAGCGCTTTAGCAACCATTAAGGTTGGATCATTTGTAACTTTAAGCTCACCGTTTCCAGCATCAGAAATAGCAAGACCACTTCCGAAAGCGGGAGTACCAACAACGCCGCTGTAAAGGAATAAACCGCGTTTAACAACGGGGACAGCTTCACCGTTAATGATAACATCGCGCTCAGCAGCTTTACGTGGTTCAAACTTTAATGGGTATCCATTTTCATCAACCGATCTAACATCCTTAAGCATCATTCCGAGGACCTTAGCTGGAACAGTTCCAGAAGGAGCAGCAGTAACTTTACTTGCGACGTTAAATCTAGCGGAGACAGTTCCATCAATAAAACTGTCATTTCCAAAAGCGGCTTCTTTGGAAAGGTCAAAACCATTACCGACAGCGGTAACGAAAGTGCCTTTATTTCCCAAGTCACCGTCAAAAGCAAAAAGGTTGATAACCTCATGCTCATCATAATCTCTAAAAGGTCTAATTGTAGCCATATTTTTATTTATTTGTTAATTTGTTTATTTATTTGTTAATTTATTTATTTTCTACTTTGATAGTGTTACTATTGAAAGCTTTGGCAAATTTCTGCCTAAGCGAATCCTCGGCAACTGCACCATTTGGAAGAGCAACTTCCTCAACTTCAGCTTTTTCAAGCATATTAGCGACTTCTTGCTCTTTTTCTTGCTCTGAAGCAATTGCCTCAGCAGATTCTTTTTCTTCAACGGAGGCGGCTTTGGTTTCTTCTTTTTCTTTATTTTTTTCCTCAGCCTCTTTTTTCTCCATCATTAATTTCTTGTTTTTGCTTTTGGCAAAAACATTAAAAGCTTTATACCACTTGTCGAAAGCTTCTTGATCTAAATCTTTAATTTGCTCACCAATAACTTGGCGCTCTTCGTCGTCCAAAGAAAACTCTTCGTCTAAAGTGGTCATTCTATTCTGGAATGACTCTTCTTTTTCGCGAGCTTCGGCTTCGACTCTAATTTTTTCGAGTTCAGCTTTTAACTGTTCGCCAGTTTGTTTTAACTCTTCAAGTTGAGCTTCAAGTTCAGCTTTTGTTTTCTCCGCTTCTGCGACAAGCTTATCTTTAGCTTCTTGCGCTTCGGCAAATTTTTCTCCAGCCTTCTTAATCTCCTCTTCAAACAGCGAGCGAATATCAGTAGCGCAAATCTGTTTCAAAGAGTCATCAGTTAAATCTTGAATTGACTTTATAAGCATTTTATTATTTTCCTTTTTATTTATTTCTTTTTCAAAAGAGTTAGATGCAGCAGCTAAGTTATCCGTGTCTAATTTATTTGAAATTATATTTGTTTCTACAAGTTTTTCTTCTAATTGGGAACTTTCTACGGCTTCTTTTGTATTAGATGAAGCATCTTCGCTAACTTCTTGTTGATCTTCTAAATCATCGGACCCAAAAACTTTCACGCCTTTTACGTCAGCCGCAGGATTGTTTGTGAAGCCAATTCCAAGAGGTAAAACCTCTCCGACTAAGTTGATATAAACTGGCTGTCCATCATCAGCTAAGCCATTTCCGCCAAAATGCATTAATTTATTTTTCATTTCAGAAACAGCATTTTCGTCCGAAATAATAGAGGCTTCGGATAAGTTTAAAGAGCCTTTGGCAATATTAAAATTTTTAAATCCCATCTCCCAACTTGTGGAGATAGTCAAATAAGATTCTGAAGACGGGTCAGAAGAAGCTTCTAATTTTTCGGCGAACTCTTCATTAACAACTCTCCACACAAAACCACTTAAGACAACGTTGAAAGGCTCTTTTTTATCTTTAACCTCTTCTAATGACAAAGGCTTATCGGTTCCGTATTCGCTAAATCCATAGCTCGTAATCAAACCCGCGACATTTTTTCTTTTATGCTCAATGTTCATCGGCTTAAACTTAAAGTTTTCAACAGATGATAAAGCTACGTCAGTAGAAATAACTTGACCGTTTTTATTAGCCCTATTTACAACAAAAGCATTGAAAGCAACGCCAATTAAATCATAGTTTTTTTCCAAATCAATTGATGAATCTAAAAAGGGCTTTAATGAATCTATACCAGCCTTTGCAACAGTAAGATCTTTCTCTTCAGGCAAAAAAATCTTAACGGGTTCAGACGCGAAAATAGTTTGAAACGGGAACTCTATTTTTGCCGACGGTCTATATTCTTCTGCAATAAGGTCGCTGACCCAGATATAAGAATTTTCAAATTTTGGCATGATAAAAAATAAATTATTTTTATTGTAATTCAAATTTACACAATTATATAAAAAATGTCACAAATAATTTTATATATCAAATACAAGACTCCACGAGAAGAGCTTCCGCCTCTCGCCTCTCGATAAGTCCGTCAAGATTCTTGCCTCGCCATATTCTTTTCATGTGGCGAATTTCATCCGCTATTTTCCTATAATCTTTTTTAGGAATAAGAACTTTTATATTTCTCATTTCCAGTCTTTTTTCGCCAACTAAACTAGTTCCCCTGTTAAAAACTAAAGACACAATCGCGCCATAAGCATCAGGGCATAACTCAGGCAGTCCGGGAAATGTTTTTTCAGCTAGTTTTGTAAACTTAGTCCACGTAAGCGATTCAAAAACTTTCAAAGCCTTTTCCCAGCCAACGCTGATACCTGCACCTCTTAATTTTTTTGTATATTCTCTGCCTTTTTCAGAAGTTTTCCCTACTGCTCCCTTTATTAGTTCTATTTCTTCTTTTTTTAGAAAATTAAAAATATTAGCTAATTCATTTTCTGAATAGTAAGCGCAATCTATTCCAATTCCAATAGTTGGACCAGACGCTCCACCAGGCCAGGTAAACTTAGAAAGATATTTTTCATAATAATTTTCTCCGCCGCCAACTTCATATTTTAATAATAAATCTAGCGCTTTTTGTGACGGCTTAGACGAGTTCATAATCATCTTCTTTTGCGTTGGTTTGAATAACAGTTACCGAATTAATAGTCTCATTTGCGCTTTCTATAGCAGCTCTTGAACTGCTTCCGTATTTGAGATCTACGGCAGCTTGAGCGCCCACATAAGAAGCAATAATAATTGCTAAAATTTCAATGGTTTTTGAAAACACAGTAACAAAGCCGCTTATAAATTCTGGCTTCTGTGGAATAAAAAACATAATACCCAAGCTAGCAAAATAAAAAAACGCAAGGATTAAAACCGAAGTAAAAACAATATAAAATTTACTCGAAGCCATATGATTAATGGCTCTCATTTTTTCGATATCCTCAATAGGAGTATTGGGCGGAACCATGTGTCCGCTCAAATAAGAAACTAATGAAATCGCTGTATTTTTAATAGCTTGTATCATAATATATTATTATGCGCTATTACTTTTTTTCAATAGAAACTATTGCTACATAGCCAGATAGCAATTTAGCTTCTCCCTCTAATTCTTTATAAAGTTCGTCAGATAATCTTCCGTCAATATGATTAAAATCAATACCTAAAATAGCAATAAAATCTCCCTCAAGACAAATTATAGGAAACATATAAGAGCGATGAACGCCCCTATGAAGCCAAAAATCTTTAAATGCGTTTTCATGCGATCCATCCGTCTCGACGATCACTCCGGACTGAGTTTCGTTCATTTCCGTCAGCACGTTACTAAAAAAAGATATTGGCAAATTCTGAAGCTTCATTAAATCTGTAGAAATTCCAGGCTTTGTTGACTCAAAAGTAGCCGACAGCTTCTTCATGCTTTTATTTCCTGGGTAAAAATTACCACCATTATGAAACTGAGCTATCCAAACTCTATCAAGGTCATACTTGCTTTGTAAAGCGTTAAGAGTGGAATTAATTTTTTGCTGAACGCTAATAGTAATGTTAAAATCGTCGCGTCTTTTACTTCTATCTTTTTCTTTTCTTAGACTCAATAGGTACTTTACGTAAAGAAGAACCATCGGACCAACTATACCTGTTAAAAAAGCCACCAAGACGGGAACCATTTCTGAATGAAGAATTGAAAAAGCCAACATACTTATATTTTATAAAACGTATTTATTTTATATTAAATACATTCTATATTTAAAAAATAGACCCAATTATAAAACCAAAAATAAACCCTAATCCAAAAAGACATTGTGCTGGATACCTGCTTGTTAGATTATTAATTTTTTCAATAAAAAATTCTATCTTGGTTTGTGATTTCATATTAAAGTATTCCTTTTATTCTTAAGTAAGTTGCAGCGCCTATTACCAATAATAATACGACGATAATTATATTTCTTTGTAAGATAGCCAGATCTTTTTCGATAAGTTTCTTCTGCATCATGTTCAAGTCTTTAATCATTTTGTCATTATACTCCATTTGTCGAATCAATTCTTGGTCTACTTGATCTCTAACTTCTGTTAAATTCTCAAAATCTTTTTTAATTTGAGCAAAAGTCTCTTTATCTTTCAAAAGCTCTTCGTATTCTGCTGAGCTAACAACAACCACAGTATCGCCTTTATATTTTTCAGGTATAACTAAAACCCTTTGCTTATTAATATATTCTGGAGAGTTCTTACTTTGAGAAGAAATTACCGGAATAGTTTTTTTATAAACCGGAGGAATTTCTACTCTTTTTTTTGGCGGCTTAACTAAGCGGGTAGCCTCAGCAGAGTATTTGTCAGCTAAATCAATACGAGCTTCGTCAAGAGAATCTTTTGTTGCATAAATAGTTCTAGACAAAGCCTGAGACTGCTTCTCTGTATAAATCGTACAAGAAGAAAATAAAAAACAAAAAACAACAAATAAAATACGCTTCACATTTTATATTACACTTGTTTAAAAATAAATATATTTTTTTTATATGCAAGCATGTATATCTGTATTTTTATACTAGTTGCTTCAGGGTATGGTTCGACGTCGATGATGGCAGCCGCAAAATAAAGATTTATTTTGTATTAAATAATGATGTAAAGAGTATTCGCCCGTGGAATTATCGCGTCGTAACCAGTTTGAGGAATCTGAATAATATTTGAAATATAATCTGCTCCTGGTACTGACGTTGAATTACTTGAAATATAACCGCTCGGATTATCGTTCGTATAGAAATTTGACGTGTCGATGCCAGTAATGAAACCGCTCGGATTATCGTTCGTATAGAAATTTGACGTGTCGATGCCAGTAATGAAACCGCTCGGATTATCGTTCGTATAGAAATTTGACGTGTCGATACCAGTAATGAAACCGCTCGGATTATCGTTCGTATAGAAATTTGACGTGTCGATGCCAGTAATGAAACCGCTCGGATTATCGTTCGTATAGAAATTTGACGTGTCGATGCCAGTAATGAAACCGCTCGGATTATTATTTGGATATAGATTGGAAACATCAACCTGCGGAATATTAGGAATATCTCGACCGTCAATGTTTAAACGGTATCCGAGACCTAAATCTGTCCAATATAACGAATCTGTTACGGGTATACTTTCATTAGCATAGTTAGCTTTATAAACTTTTCCATTAGAGTAAACCAGATCTCCGGCTAAATAACGGGTTCCATCAGCTAAAGTATGATTTGGCGTCCATTCTACAGCAGAATTAAATATATCTGAACTTTTCGCATAATTTGAAAGATCAATCCCCGTGATAAAACCACTTGGATTATTATTAGGATAAAAATTCGACGTATCAATATCTCCGCTTAACAATACTCCAGAGCCATTTACGGTTGGTCTTTGATCAAAAAACGCAGAACCGGAAACATCCAAGGCAGAAGAATTTTGGGATATTAATCTTATTCCAGACCTAAAAGTTTTTCTTCCATTAACTATTTGATTTGAATCAACATCAACGAAAAATCCCCTTAAATTTAAAGCTAATCCAGATAAAGAATAAGAATCTAAAATAAAATCAGTTTCTGTAAAATTTACTTCAGAGGTAGTGTAGTCAATAGTAGAATTAGAAAAGCTAACATTTGCACCAAAAACTTTTGGTCCAGTAATAGTTTGCGAACCGTTTATAGTCACAACCTCTCCTAACATCGCTAATCCAGATTGACTGTTTTGTATTTGTGAGCCAGATAAAATAGGTCTATGGAAAAATGTTTTTATTCCTGATATGTTTTGATTGCCGGTTTGAAAAACTATATTTTTAAAATCACCAGAATTTACAGCTCCGGATATGTTATAAACATCTAATTTCTTATTAACCCAAATATTATTTTCATTAAAAAATAAAACATCGCCGCTTGATGGTAAGTTAATATTTACATCGTGAAGGAGATCTAAATGTGTTCCGATATTCAAACTTACATATATTACTCCATCTATGGCGTCTTTTTTAATACAAAAACCTATAAAAATAGCATGATTAGGAGCTGTTGGTGAAGAATTTGTAATAGCTCCATCTATAGTTGGGGAAAGATATAATTTATCTCCAACTTCAAAATTGATTGTATTAACCCCATCTAAAATTCCATTAACTATTATTGATCCGTATTCGCCATTTAATATATTATCAATTGCTAATCCAATTACATCTGAATCGTGTACGTTATTAGACACGGCTTTTTCTACAATTGGATAAGATCCATCTCCTCCAATAAAAGATACTATACTGCCTTTGTTTATAGTAGATCCAGATCCGTTATAAACTGCTTGAAGCAAATATTCCGTACTTTGAACTAATGGTAAATCTTGCCAATTAGTATCGTAATTGCTATTGGTTTTTTTTACTAAAAATTGACCAATTGAACCGCCAGCTGGCACTCCAATGCTTGGATCTACCCAAGTGGTATCGTAATTATTATTAGTAGATTTAGCTAAAATTTGACCCTGTGATCCCCCTACTGGGACGCCAAATCCGCTTGTAGAAAGCATCTCAGCTGGCTGACGTTCAATTCTAACAATTGAAGCATCATTAATCATAGCTTAATTTTGCGCGGTAAATCCGCACCAAAACTTTCCGTTTCCGCTTGAAATTGCCCTAACTTCAGTAACAGGAGTTGTTAAATAAGCGGGAAGAGCGTATCCGGTGCTTATTCCAGAAAAAGAATAAAAATCAACCCATCCATTTTCAAAAAATGGACTTTTATATTGAAGAAAAACGCTTCCATTTCCGCTTCCATAAGCGGTAAATGCCGCATCTCTAGATCTAGCCATATTAACTGCTTCGCCCGTAAACGGCGCTTGTTGACCTGTTAGCAATAATTTTGTTTGTATAAAAAAATGATTCATATTATTTATTTATATACCTTACTACACTTTATTAAGATAAAATTCCGCTCTTTAATCTGTTTAAAGACCTTCTCATCAAAGCCATTTCCATAAATTGGCATTCGTCTGGTCTAATTGACCAAATCTCACCAGATGGAACTATCTTACCATTCACATCTATGCTTTCATCCCATTTGTCATAACATAGCATTCCTATTTCAAACGCATCCAATCCATGATTTTGAAATTTTTCATAAATATCTTGAGCAATCAACCCTATGTGCCATCTAGCGCCAGATATTCCCTTTGCAGCCACCGAATCTTTAAATTTATATCTTGCGTAATCAACGTCTTGCCAAGCGTCAAGCCATACATCAGGAATTTCAGATATTTCTGTTTTTAAATTTCGATCAGAAGTTGTATTTAAAGTAGTAGTACACCAAATTTCGGACCACCTTTGGGTACTTAATCCTAATTTTACAGTTCCATTATTTACAGGCTTAAACTCAGTACTAAGCATTTGATATAAAGATGTGTTCTTAGGAAATTGAAAAAGAATACTATCAGTAGACAATGCCGTGCCTAAATTTAAAGATGTTGTTAGTGAAGTAGAACTTAAAGCATTTCCAGAAAATCCAGCAGATCCAGCAGATATAGAAGAGCCTGAAACATTACCAATAGAAGGATTAACTAAAATCGAACTATTAAACATCAAATCTTTATATCCTACGGTCGAATTAGAGGTAAATAATAAAGGTCTATAAATATTTGTTATATCAGAATTTCCATATCCAGAAACAACTATGTTACTTCCACCGTCAAAAGTTAAACCATTAATTGTAGCGACTGGACTTTTCCCGGATAATCTTCTTGCAGTTGAAGCCTCGCCTTGAAAAGTTTTACATTTAAGCGTCTGATTAATTATGTCGTATCTCAGTCCCGAATTAAGCTCTAAGTTTTTAAATCCGCTTCCAGTAGAATCTACAAAATTAATATATCTTTCATTAGATGAGAAAGCTGGTCTAACATAAACCGGATTGACTTGCCCACTCAATAAAACTCCAGTTCCCTTAATTGTAAGATTATTAGTAAAATTTTTAACACCACCTATTGCTTGATTAGTAGTGGTATTAACCAAATTAGCTCCTAAGGCATTTGCTAAATTAGTTGCTGAAGAACCCTGTAAATCAAATGTGCAATCTACAAACACTAAAGGCGTAACGCCGAAAGTTACATCCGAAGCGTCAAAATCAACCGTATTCAAAAAAGTTTTTGGACCAGTTATTTGATCTGATCCAGCGAGACTAACAACCTCACCAAGTCTAGCCGCGCCAGAAGCATGATACGTCACTCCTGCTCCGCTGATAATCGGTCTAGAGAAAAAAGTTTTAGAACCAGAAATATTTTGATTTCCAGTTTGATAAACAAATTGTGTAGCAGCGAGATCTGAATACTTAAAAGCTAAACCAGAAAGAGAATTCAATTGTCCCGTAGTGCTAAAATATCCAGAGCCATATTGTCCAACTAAGCCCGAAAAATCAGCATCAATTTGTTTTAATTTAATTTTGTTTATCCCCATAACTTATTCCTTACTATGGTAAAGCATGCAAGCAGAACGAGAATCCAAACCGTGCTCCAAAGCTATTGAGTCTACTTCTTCTGCTATGTTAGAATTTTCACTAATCGGATTATCTATATATTTTTTATAAACAGACTTCCAATTTGAAAAAGGCTCATTTTGAGCTACTAAAATTGCTAGATCAGAAGCCACACTTAATTGCTCCTTGTTTAATTTTTTTATTTTAAATTTAGCTTTCAAAGTAGATTCGATTTCTTTTTCTAATTCGGTCAATGAAGAAATTACATTTTTTAGTTTGCTGTAACTAAATTTTGAATTAGAAGCTTTAACCTGTTTTCTAGGAACAGATTGTTTATTACCACCCGTTCCCGCTGGACGACCGGAATTTCCAGCCGGGTTTTTGCTTCCACCAGTTCCAGTCGATTCTTCGCCCTCTTTGGCGCCGCCTATAATAGGCTTATAGTATCCTTTATCTTTTGAATCCTTGTATCTTTTTTGAGACTCTATGCTCTCTTCAGAAGTTGGAAGTCTACCACTCTGAAAAACATCAAAACCTTCTTCCGGAGTAAGAACCCCAAGCTCTATAAGCCTAGAATAAACTCTACTCATCAATACATTATCTTCAAAATCAATATCTTCAAGTCTTGGAGTCGGAACTTGCTTGAAGCCAAGAGCTTTTCCGACCTCTTTCATTTCTGGAATAAGGAAATCTCTCAAAAATTTTTCTCTTCCGTATTTTAATCTAGCGAAAAATACTTTTACTTTTATCGACGTATTTGAAAACTTTTCTTCGCCAAATAAAATACTATTTAGCCCCATTCTGATATCATTATCCAGTATTTCATACTTTTTTGGGTCAAGTAAATTACCAATATCTGGAATTACAAATTTGGCATTAGTTGTGTAATCTGCAACTAAAACTTTTCCAACACTTTGATTTTCAAATAGCTTTCTCATTGAAGCTAGGTTTTGAGCGCTCGGCATTCCGACCTTTTCATCGCCCATTGTAATCATCAAAACCGCTTGCTGAACAGATCTAGCAATAGCCTGGTCTATTTTTTTTAGCTCTAGTTTTGAATTTATATCTTCTAAAACCGCAAAACCCATAGGAACAGATAATGGCTCGTAATTTTGTTTTTTATAAAACACAGCGACAAGCCTATCCTTATCTAGTTCTAGCCCTATATTATTAAGCCCAGACGGAATTCCCATTTTTTGGGATGTAGCCTTTTTATCTAAAATACTTTTTATTTCTGGTATTTTTTCTGCAATTTTTCTGTCCGATTCAGTTTTTGGATTTACCAAAGTTTGAAGCTCGTAGTCATTTAAAATTTTAACATAAACATTATCTAAAAAAGAAGATGATGTTACTATATTTATATCAGCCGGATTCAGCACGATATATTTTACAGGAATAGCGGACTCAGATAATTTTTCATTTTTAGAAGATTTCGCACCAAAAACCTCCTGTATTTTCATCATGCTTTCTCTACCAAAATCGGCTCTAAATTTATATATAAAAATATTACCACTGCGATAGAACTCTCTATAAAACTGATCTTGTAAATCCCACGAGCTTATTTTCTGAAGCCACAAATCAAAAAACTTTCTACTTTGTTCATTGCCTCCTGTTAAGTATATATCAGACAAACTAAACTCAGTCATTAAGTCTATAGTATTTCTAAAAATCGGCACGTTCCAATAAGCTTTTTGACACAAGACAATCGCATCTTTTGCTGAAATATTTGAATCGTAATTCCCTTTGCCTGTACCATAAACAAATGGAACTAGTCCTTTTTCGAGATTCGAAAATCTATCTGTCTTAGTAATTGAAGAAGAAATATTCCTTCTCATGGAGGTTTCTCCCGTTCTTTCACAAGTAGAGGCAAGAGAAATGCTTAAATTATCATCTAAAGAAGCCATAAGAGCTTCTGGTATTTCTATCTTTTCGCTTTTTCTAGACACCCTAGACGTAGAAGCTTTAATCGACGACTCATCTTTTTCTATTTTAGATTTAGACATTAATTTATTCCTTTTTGAACCAATAAAGATAATTTACCAATTATATTATTAGATAATTCTACACGTTTTATAGAAAAAAGGGTGTAAAATTGTACTGAAGCTTCTCAGCCTTTTCAGAGTTTAAATCAAAATAAACCTTAACAGCCCAATTACCAAGCATTAAGGCAGAATAGTTATCTTTTCTAGGCTTATTAGCAGTAGTTAGTCTTCTCAAATGAGCAGGCAGATCAAAACTTTGAGTTCCGCGAGCAGTAGACGAAACCTGTATTAGCGCGCACTGATCTTTTGTATCTTTAATTATAAAATCCTGCTGCTCCATGAAGTCTCTAACTCCAAGCTTAGCTCTCTCCACGGCGTCTTCTGGCGCATCATCTATACCTTTCGGATAAATATAATCTATTGGTATATTCAATGAAAACATTTGATGAATAATATCTGGATGAGCACATGAAGCACTTGCAAACCAAACTCTTTTATGATCAATACAGCTTTGCAAATAACTGTTAGCTCTACCTATAAATGAAGAAGTAAAATACTGCTTAATACAAATAGTTCCTGTATCAAAATTATATTGAGATTTAGCTTCTTTAAGCATTTCGATATATTCTTCCCCTTCTTTATCAGAGTTAAACTCAAAAAACCCTACTTTCATTCCCTTGGCTTTAAAAATAGCCGATCCATTAGCTGCTTCAATAAATTGATCACCGCCCGCATTGTCAATAATAACCAATCTAATGTTAAAATGCGTTAATAAATAATAAAAATATTTAATATGGTCTTGAACACTCGCGCCAGCTTTTTGATAACCATGAACATACACAGAAGTCCCGTCTTCTTCGTTCAATTCCATCACAGCCATTGCAAAATAGTCGGAACTTTTAGAAGCACTAAAGCTCGGATCAATAGCTAAAATATATTTCTTATCTTTATCTCCTGCTATTTTAGTAGTTGGGTATTGACCATTAGGAACGGTGCAAAGTATCATTTTTTTAGGAGAAAAATATCCATCACCACCATCCACGAAGCGAGCGCAGTATTCTCTAAGAAACGCCGAGTGACTTATGCCTCCGCTTTTAGCTAATTGAATAACGCCTTGGTCTATCATATGCTCAGGAAGCGATTCGTAACTCATTTGAGATACAAAATAAGTAGAGTTTTTCATAGCCTCCATTCTATCTTCTCCTACTTTTTCAGAATCATTAAGTAAATTTGGATCTCTGATGATATCAGACCAAATAGAGTAAAGCTCAAATAAGTATTCAAAAGTATAACTTGCCGAACTTAGAGTTATCATTTTATTTACATTTTTAAATACAGTTCTATCCTTTTCCTGCATTCTGCCAGCCTTTATCATTTGATCCTCTACTTCTCTAACTCTAATTCTTTCAGCAACGTCAAGAGGAGAACTCATAAATGGCATTAAAACTCTCTCAACAATGTCTTTAGGCATCAATAAAAACTCATCAATTATTAAAACAGACGCGCGATACCCTCTAGTATTCTCGCCGCCAAGCGGAATTGCTGTTATTGATCCGCCAGTTGGAAGCTCAACTGGATACACGTATTCGTCGTTTCTTTTGATAGGGTCTCTAAAGCATTGCTTAGCCAATCCAGCATCCTTGGCGTTCAGCATTTTATCTATCTCCATAAAAAGCCTGCGAGACGTTCTAAAATTAGCAGACGCAATTAATATTTTAGTTCCCGGTTCAAATATGCACTGAAGAATACAAAACACTGCCGCACAAAAACTTTTCGAAGCGCCTCTTCCCCATGTTAGCATAGAAAAATTTCTATTAAACATGGCTTTAATGTTAAGCTCCTGATATTTTTCGAGCTTAATTCCTAAAAATAATTCAGTAGTTAATCCTATATTCGATTTTAAAAATTTTGCAAGAGTTATTCTTGCAGTAGCGTCATCCATTTCGCCGCGTATTTCTTTTAACTCTTCGTTAAAATGACGATCCGGAATAATTATATCTTGATTTCCTACTTCCCACATAACTAGATAAGATTATGCTCTATTAAATATTGAAAATCAAAAGTTTTAGCTTGAGCTACATTCAAAGCTAAAATTTTTGGTATAAGCTCGGAAGACTCTTTTCTTCCTCCGGAAAAACAGAATTGAATATTTTCGGGAAAGCTTTTACAAACCTCCCTAAATCTATGAAAAACAAAATCTGTTGAAGCTTTTGCGAATCTGCCGGTTCTAGAATAAGAAAACGATAAAAACTTATTGATATCACATTCTGTAACTACGACAATATACCCATTTGCGTCTCTAGCTCTTTCTACTTCTCTGTTAAACCTATCAAACCCAGACGATAAAGTAGAAACTAAGTCATTTAATGATTTTCTTTCAACTGCTAGCAGCCCGTCGCAAGAATAATCTCCGAACTCAAGTTTCTCGTTTACTATTTCGTAATCTTTAAGCTTTATAGGCTTCTGTTCTCTTGTGTCCACTGTTATGTTTTTTTGATAAATAAAATTAAAATTTAATTCATTTTTATTATACGAGTAACGACTTTTTAAACCAGTTGATTTAATGAAATTATCTAAATCTGGAAAAAAAAATTTATACGTCTTGATAGAGGGTAGATAAGACACGGTTCTCATCTCGGAGGACGACGGAAAATAGCATACACTTTTTAATTTTGAATGATCTATAATTTTATTCAATAAGAAATTTTTAGCTAACCCCTCCTTTTCAAGCTTTAGCCACGCAAGCATGTTTTTTTTATTTACAAAATCTGTTAATAGATATTGTTCAAAACTTTTAAACTCGATAGATTCCTTAGTTAGTAAATCTTTTTTATTTAAGTTCCATTTTAAGTATTTATCTATTTTCAAATCGTGTTCATTTTTTATATGTTTGATAAACTCGTTTTTATCACAACAGCAATACGAACATCCGACTTCTTTACAAGAGAATTCCATAGAAATCAAGTATTAAAAATTTCTTTTGGATCAATTCCTCTAATAATCGCTTTAAATTCATCAACCGACGACAACTTTTCTACCTCTTCTTTTAGCGCTTCCCTTTGCCTTTCAGCTAAAGCAATCATTCTTTCTCTATTTTCTTCTTGCTTCCATGCGTAAACTAAATTTAAGATAGAAGCATTTTCGTTTCTTTTTTCTTCTATTCTTTTTGATCGATTAACCGTTAAACTTTTATATAATTTATCCTGCCTCGAAATACACTGATTATATTCAGTTTGAGCGTTATTAATAGCCTCATTAAGACTCATGCTTATTTTTCTGCCGTCAGACTCAGAAGCCATATCGTCCAAAGCCATTCTCAAGTATTCGATTCTTCTTTGAATATCTGCAGCAATAACAACTTCGTTTGACAAAGTTATAAACTGATCCAGCTCCTCTTGAGTTAGGTCATCTTTATCATGGGTATATCTGATAAAAGCATCCTCGAAAAGCTCCCTATCCTCTTGCCTGGAGTAGTTATTTATCTGATACAAGAAACGAAATATTTTAAGATAAGAAAAAAGAGACTCAACGCATTTAATCTGAGCGCGTTTTAAATTTTCTTCTTTCCATCCATAGTTTAAATACTTATTTATTCGAGCAATAACTTGCACCATTGTAGCAGGAGACCTATACTGCTCAGTTGGAGCTTCGCTTCTTCTGAAGCTTGAAGAAGGTTCATAATTTATTGTTTCAAATTCGCCAGAGTCACTAATCCTTAAACTCTTTTTATCATCTTGATCATGCAGTGATTTAACATACTCGCTTACCGCCCTATGTTCCAAATGGAGAGCGCTAATTGTTTGATCATTTAAAAGATTTCTTGTAAAAATAAGCGTAGTAAATCCGTCTTTTTTATACTCTTGCCTTATTTTTTCTTTTTGCTCGTCAGAAAGAGCGTAGGGCTCCATTTTTTTAATTACATTTACTCTAACCTTACCAATCTGAAACTCAGATATGTATTCTTTTATGGCTCGCCCCTCTTTGCTTCTTCCGTCAATAGACGGATTTTTAAAGACCTTCTGAGTTAATTCAGAAAGATTGGGAGTAGCTCCGTCCTGAAACGCGTCTCTAACTATAAGCTCTTGTTCTGGAGTTAACTTTAAATTATCATCTTCATTTTCGGTCATGATATATCGTAAATTAAAGTTTTAGCAATTTTATATATCTTATTTTTTATTTTTTTAATTTGTTTATATCCAGGAGATCTATTTTTCTCGCTGGTTTTATAACCCATAGCTTGAGCTGTTTCTATCTCATTTTTATTTTCTACGTAAAGATAGTTGTAAACTTTCCATTCTACTACTGATAGCTTTTCTTTTATTTTTTTATGAAAGTTACTAATTTTAGAGTCATAATCTATATATGCATCTGAATCTGGAATATCCATTGCCGACTGAGAGCCGGAAGATTCGTTATTATCATAAAGGTTTTCATGAATACTAACTGGCATTTTTATATCATACGCATTCTTTTTACACGATTCCCATTTTGAATATATTGCGCATGAATTGTTCTGAGTTCCATATATTTCGCATAAATTTCCGCCAAGATTATATTTACACTGAGAGCACGGCTTCGAAAATGAAGAATAATTGTTTCTAATTAAATTTGTAATCTGATTTGTAATTATAGTATTAAGCCAGGGTCTAATCGGTCTAGCATTATCCCATTGACTCCACTTATTAAAAATATGAAGTCTAATTTTTTGAGATACGTCATCAAAATCCATCCAAGCTATAGCTGTTAAACGCCATTTTCCTTTTCTTTTCAAAAGTTCTTCATTAATAATGAACAAACAATTTTCAAAATTAGGTTTTTCTTTTTTAAAGCTTTCTTCGTCAAACTCCATATTGCTATTCTATTTCTATGACTCTAGCCTGACTAGAAGATTCAGCTCTTAGCTGATTTAAGATATTTTGTCGCTCAGCTTCGCTAGGAGCAGAAGGCTTAGGCAAAAAATCGGCAGATGCAGAGGATGGGTTTTTTGAAGCATTTTCTATAAGCTGACCAAATGTAACTCCAGAAGAATTCTGACTTCTTTCTATAACTATACCGGATTTATTTTTACTTCTTTTGAAATTAGCAATGTGTCTTTGAGTTGCTAAATAATCCTCAGACTCTTCTTCATCAATTTCATCATCAATATCCTCATTAATACCCTCATTAAGATTTTTACTTTTGGTTAAGTGACCCAATCTTGAAGACGCTCTGATTTTTTCTAACTCTAACTCTAACTCTTTAATTCTAACTAGGTTTTGATTGTCAGAAGCGGTTGAAACAGAAGTTTTGATACCCCCGCTAGAAACTGAAACGTTTAAAGCTCCAACCTTAGCGCCGCATTCTGGACAAAATTTTGGCTTAGAAAATTTATATTCTGTTTTAGCAAAACATTCGGTGCAGTATAATTTCATATGCTTTAAAAAAATATTATATACAGTTAATAAGTTTAAATCTATTTTATTATCTTTTTCTAAACAAAAAATGTAATTATATCTATGAGGCTAAATAGGTTAATAAAAAAATATAAAATAGAAAGTTTTATACAAAAGATTAAATCTCATTTATCTGAATATGATGGAAAACTTATTTTAAAAGCCAGAGTATCTCAATGTAGCAAATTCGACGGAGAATTTCTTGAGTCAGATATGATCATAAAGTGCTTTATAGATTTTTCATCTACTTACTGGATAGGGGTATTGGCACATGAATATAGTCATTTTCTTCAATGCGTTAGCCACAACAAACTATGGCTAAGCTTTCAAGACTCTGTATTTGACAATATAGATGACCTTGAAGATATTTTTACAAAAAAAACAAATAAAATAAATAAAACGCTGCGTAAAAAAATATCCAGCTCCATAATAAATATGGAGCTAGACTGTGACAAACAAGCTATTAAGTTAATAAATAAATATAAACTGCCAGTTGATAAAAAAGAATATATTGCGAAAGCAAACGTTATTTTATATAAATATTTGTATTGGGGAGAATACGGAATTTGGCCTGATTTTATAGATAAAAAAACCGGAAGAACTGCGAGCTATAAAAAAATTGGAGCCACGAGATTACTAGCTCAAAATAAATACAAAAATATAAACCAGATTCCTGAAAAACTGTTTTGCATTTTCAAAACAGGTATTTAAAAAAAAATGCTAATTTTTATTTTTCCCATGCAAAATGTTTAAACGATCTAGATAGCCTATTGACGCACGAATCATCTTCTATTATTTTTATTCCTGCGGTGTTCAAAGATACCCCGATACTGTACCCCTCGCCGTAACCAAGAACATGTTGCCCCCTGATAATGTCTTGCTCTTCACAAAAAACACTTAAATCGTCCCAGGTTTTCAAAAAATCAAAAATAGACTTTTCATCGGACTTAATAAGTAAAAAACTTTCCTGAATCAAAAAAGCTCCATCTAAATTATAATTTTTAGAAATCGCGTATTCTTTAAATTTTATTCCGTACGGAACCCTTCCTGTTAACCCGCATAAAAAATTTTCTATAGAGCAGTCGGAGGGATGCCTCCAAATAATTTGCGGATAAGCTCCGCAACTAATTTTATCTGAATCAAAATCTAATAAGCCCTCATAAAGATTTGGTCTTATAGAATGATCTGCGTCCAAAAGAAGTACTGTATCGTAATGTAAAAACCCTCTTTCGAAAATTATTTTCTTGTCATGAAACGAAAAAATTTTATTTAAATATTTAGCAGACTTATATTGGTACTTCTCTAAAAAAACATTTGGAAACCCTTCAAAATTTTTTGGTTCATCTGTCAGGACCAAAAAATCTATATCAATAAGAGCATTAATTTCTTTGATGAGTTTTATAGTTTTTGCATGATATTGTTCGCCTACCGAACATATACCTATAATATATTTTTTTTTCATAAGTATTCCCAGCCGGAACAAATTAAATCAGTATAAATGTTGTCCCTCCAAGTCTCTTTATAGAATTCTTCACTAAACCAGTTACTGCTAGGATTTGGCATTATCACTTTTGAATTGTCTGCCATCCACGCTCCCCACCAACTAAAAGTACTATTTGCTATTATGTGCTTCTTAAACAAAGACATTAAATACATTTCTAAAAGATCGTTTTTTTCTTCTATGTAAAACTTGTTAGGTAAATAATCCAAGTTTTTTTTACACCAATCTATATCATCAGAAAATATAACAAAAAGCTTATTTTTTCCAATGATTTCTGTTGCCTTATCATAATAATCCTTATTTAAAATAATAAGTTCTCTAGCGTTGGCATAGTCACCTCTCCGAACATGAAGAGAACACGCGTCTTCGTCTATTAAATGCTTATATTTACTCTGGATATAAAGTTTATATTCATCTTTTATTTCAAATAATTCCAAAATATAATCACGGTGCTGTATGAAGTATTTTTCAGATTGAAAAAAGCCATCAATTATCATATTCTTATATGTGGTTGGTAACGTCTTAAAGCCTACTCCCCCAAACCCCCATCTTTCAAAGTCTTGATTTTTTATAAGATTAATATCTACCCAAGGAAGCTCTTTTTTAAAAAAAATCCTACCTAAGGCATTCGGATTATATCTTGCAAATCTAAAATAACAATCACTTGGAAAGCCGTAATCTGTATTGTTAAGTTTAGCAAGAGAAACCGTTGTAGCTATTTGAAATAGTGTATTAGCCAAGCCCCAACCACCAAGTCTTTCAAAAATAATCATTTTTTTAAAGTTAATTTATGATTAGGCATATTGCCTAACCACGCGCCGCCCCAGTCGTACAATTCAAGGAGTTTATTTTTCACATCTTTTTCTAAAAAGTCTGCGCCAGTTCTGTATATTTTATTTAAATCGTCGTCAGGATGACCCCAGCATTCAAAAATTAATGTATGAATTTTTATTTTCGAAAACTCAATAGAGTTAACTATCTCGTAATCCAACCCCTCGGTATCAATCTGTAAAAGCTCAACCTCGTCTATATTGTAAATTTCGCATAAAGTATTAAATTTAATTGCGTCAACGCCAATTTCCTCCAATGGGATCATATGAGATTTTCGCCTGATCAAAGACGAATGCCCGCTCTCTTGATATATGTACAGCTTGGCGTCTTCTTGGTCTTTTGTAGTTATAGCTTTATTTAAAAAAGCTATCTCATGCTTGCTTGCCAGTAATTTATAATTTAATTTTAATTCATCAATTAGTTTTGGATTCGGCTCAACAAGCAAAATAAATGACTTTTCAGACAAAGCCTCAATTTCTTTCTGAAAATCGTCGTTTCCAATATTTGCTCCGATTTGTATATATTTTTTCATAAATTCAAATACAATTCAATAACTTCCATTAATTTTTTTTGTGTGCGTGGATTTTCGTTTATCGAGTAGTATCCATCGCTTCTTAACGTGTGATCATACTCATAATCTTTTACACATTTTAATTTATTACCAGCCTCCTTTAACCATAAATAGTTAAAATAAATTACGTCTACCGCGAAATGCGCAAATTTTACGTCTATGTTTTTAGCTACTTCAAGGTAAGCTTTTTTGGGAACAAAGTAATTGCCGTTGTTTAAAAATATTTGCATGCCAAGAGTATTTATTTGTTCTTTAGCGAAAGAAAAGTTTATTTCAAGATTTGAAAACTCCTTAAATTTAAAGGCTGGCTTGGCGTAGTCCGGACAATATATAACGTTATCCTTATATTCGCAGTTATTTATTTTAGAAAAAGAATCAATATCTAAAAAATTATCCGAATCCATCAATAAAACCATGTTGTTTTTACAGTTTTCAACTAGTTTCACCCTATTCAAAAGTGGTGATAAATTTTCAGCATTTTGAAAAACCTTTATTCTTTCATTTGCATAAGGCTGAATAAGAGAGTAATCGCTAGAACAGTCATCTTGAATAACAATTTCGTCTATTCTATTATCGGACAAATTAAAATAATCAAGTTCAAGTTGTTTTTTTATATATTTAAAACTTTTATATGAAGTAAAAGCTAATGAGTAATTCACGTAAGTAAAATTTAATTAATAATTGTCAATTTTAGGTTTTTTAATTAAACCAGCTTTTTCCATTACAAATCTTAGTAATCCAGATCTAACAATGTCTGAATACTCTCTAAGTTCGAAACAATGAATGCCAAAATCCTTACTTTCCTGATCGTTAAACAAATTAAACATTTTTCTGAACCCAGATTTAGCTCCAATATCATTCTGATTAACAGAATCTCCTATAAAAAAGATTCTAGTAAATTCGCCGCATCTTGTTAGAATAAGAAACAGGTCATCCCAGGTCATAGAAGAAGCTTCGTCAACGATAACAGCCTTACAATTCCAAGAACGACCCCTTACAAAACCGACAGGATGGCAGCTAATTCGATTATCTTTTTTTAATCTAGCAATATCTGATTCCGACAACATTTCTTCGAGCTTATCAAATAAAATAGCATTATATGGAGCCATTTTTTCTTCACTAGTTCCTGGAATGAAGCCAATTTTTCCTGTAGTAGAGGACTCAACCGGGTTTCTAATAAATATTATTTCGTCTACTTTTTTTGCATTCAAAAGTTTTAACGAAGACATTACGGCTAAGTAAGATTTAGAAGATCCGTACAGTCCATCTATAAATACGCACTTTGTATTTTTATTAGCAGCTACTTCAAATATTTTTTTTTGTTTATCTGTTAGGTCGGTTCTTTCTTTTATATTTAATGAAAAGCTTATTTTTGGTCTTTGTGTTACGTGAAGAGAACAGTCCCTTTTTTCTTGCACTTGTTCTTCCACGGCTCGGCTTTCATTTTGAATTTCAGTCTGTGTTACACGCTTATTTTTTTTGCTTTTAGACATAATGAATTATAACTATAATAGTAAATATTACACCTATATCGATTTTTTTATTTTTATCGATAAATATGAAATAAGTGTATTAATAATTTGATTATAATTATATATGAAGATTTTTTTGACAGTAGGCTCCATAGCTGATTCAATTGGGAATAATTTTACATTATCCGCTAATACCGGAACCGTAGTTCCAAGTTCTGCTACCAAGCAGGAGCTTTTGGGGGGCATAGAGCTTAATGTTGACCCTAGCGCCAATTCTATCACTATATCGGAACAAGGCGGGTCGGCTCAAATAACTCAAAATATAGATAAAACTGTTGAAAATTGCGTAGATTTAAATATAGTCGCCGATCCAGCTTCTATAGTTGTAAATATTAGTTCCACTATTACCCCAACCGATACCCCAACCGCTACCCCAACCGCTACCCCAACCGCTACCCCAACCGCTACCCCAACCGCTACCCCAACC
>Ga0315901_10002816_pt1 | contig 23383 bp, 22 predicted proteins | sample LakEriMetagenome_10_FD_203761 | JGI IMG/M metagenome (GOLD analysis project Ga0315901, IMG submission 203761) | Freshwater fungal communities from buoy surface, Lake Erie, Ohio, United States - Buoy 2 MA116 | ecosystem: Environmental > Aquatic > Freshwater > Lake | place: USA: Lake Erie, Ohio... | reverse complement strand
ATTCCATAACCGAGTTCGCCAGGAATATCTCCAGCTCGCGAGTATGGATCCTGAGCGATATCTCGTTATCGATGCACAAAAACCGATTGTCGAGATTCATCAAGAGATCACTTCTCGAATTTCCGCTTTTGTTTCCAAGAAGTCATGAACGTCTTCTCGTCATTAATTGGACAAGATCACATTGTCGAACAACTAAACCATGCTGTTCACGTAGCGAAAAGTGGCGAGAACTCCCAAGCTATGACCCACTCATGGTTATTTGTTGGACCTCCAGGCTCGGGAAGATCAAATGCCGCAATCGCTTTTGCGGCTTCATTGGTGTGCAAGGAGAGTGGTTGCGGCCGATGCGTAGATTGCACGACAGTGCTCTCATCCACCCATGTTGATGTCGAAAGATTCAACCCCACTGGTCTATCTATTAAAGCTGATGAGGTTCGAGAATTAATTTCGCGTTCATCATGGTCACCATCAGTAGGTGGTTGGCGAATTGTGATTATCGAAGATGCAGACCGCCTTACTGAAACTGCAGCAAACGCTCTTTTGAAGACTATCGAGGAACCAGAATCTCACACTGTTTGGTTATTGTGTGCCCGAACTTTAAGTGATGTGCCCGTAACAATTCGCTCGAGATGTCGTCATGTTCAACTAAGAACGCCATCAACAAAGAGCGTTGAAGAATTTCTACTTAACTCAACCAAAGTGGATGCTGAAACCGCTGCATTTTCTGCGAGGGTCTCACAAAATCATATCGGACGTGCTCGGTTCATCGCCACTAATCACGATGCTCAAAAACGCCGTGAGGAAGTCTTAGCACTACCACTTACATTGAAAGATATTGATTCGTGTTTTAAAGCTGCGCAGAAGCTGCTTGATCTTGCAGAAGAGCAAGCTCAGAACGAAAATGCAGAACGAGATGCCCTTGAATTGAAAGAACTTCAAGATGCATATCAAGGAACGGGAAGGGGTCTTATCTCTGGTGGCGCAAAAGCCATCAAAGATCTTGAGAAAGAGCAAAAATCCAGTGCCACTCGTTCAATCCGAGACAACATCGATGCATCTTTGTTGGACATTGCTACTTTTTATCGAGACGTCTTGGTTTTACAGAGCCAGAGCACCGAGATTCTGAACATCGACCTATTTGAGGAAATTGCGAACCACGCACGAACAACGCCTGGCCGACGCACTCTCGAACAGATCGAACTAGTTCTGAGCGCCCGCACAAATCTCTCGCGCAATGCCGCACCTTTGGCAACCCTCGAGGCTCTGTTTTGCGCTTTGAAGTAGCTTTCGGCATTATCTGCCCATGCGCTTGGACCACATCTCGTACGCAGCAACCCACGATCAACTTGTTGATGTAGTCCAAAGAATCGGCTCTCGAATCGGTTCTGCTTTCACTGACGGTGGAATCCATCCTCGTTTTGGAACACGAAATTTCACGCTTGCTCTCAAGCATGGCCATTACCTCGAAGTTGTTTGTCCACTCGAGCATCCAGCTGTTGATTCATCACCATTCGGTCGCGTCGTTTCTCAACGCGCAAACGAAGGTGGCGGTTGGTTGACTTGGGTTGTGTCAACAGAGGATTTGTCTCCGATTGAAAGTCGACTTGGACGTCAAGCAGTTGATGGCTCTCGCAAACGTCCTGATGGCTCTGAACTTAAGTGGAAGCAACTTGGTGTTCTTGGAACTCTCAGTGACTCGCAACTTCCTTTCTTTATTCAATGGTTAACGCAAGATCATCCTTCGACTGATGGGAAAGCAGTCGCTGAAATTGTCAAGATTGAAATCGCAGGCGATGAGAAGACGATTGAAGAATGGCTGGGATCAGATCTTTCTAAAGCATTTGACGGCGTGGAAATCGAATGGGTTGATCAAAAATCCAATGATGGCCAAACAGGATTATTAGCAGTTCATCTTTCGACGCCAAACGGCGTTGTACGCTTGGATTAATCACCGAGCACAACGCCGCCCTAGCTCAGTCGGTAGAGCGTCGCTCTCGTAAAGCGAAGGTCGCGGGTTCGATTCCCGCGGGCGGCTCAAAGCCTCGGCAAACCAACCTTTTAAAGCACCTCGAAATGTGCATTTTAGGAAAAAAAGAAATTTTCCATCTTGGTTTATATAACACCAAAGACAAGATTTGAGAATAACATTAACTTCGTTTGTGGTCCAAGTGCTCCTTGACAAAGATGCTAGATTTATTGTTGATATTTGACTACCATTAGAAAAATGAAGCAAAAATGTATTTTGTTCACCTCCAAGGACACTGACTTCTTGTTTGAATTTGCAACAGACTTGATTTCGAGAGACTTTAACATTAAGAAAACATGGCGCTTAAATCGAAAGAGTCCCAGTATCGAAAGTTTTCGCTCTGAAATTGAAGAATGTGGGGCTATAGATTATGTTTTTAATTTCCTATCTCCAAAATTGTTTCCAGATTGGCTGATTAACTTTCCAAAGTTCGGCTGTATAAATTTTCATCCAGCCTCATTTGAATATCCCGGGGTTGGCGGTGCTTCTTACTCGCTCTACGAAAATCGCGAGAATTATGGAGTTACGGCTCACTTTATGACAAATAAAATAGATGAAGGCGAAATTATCGCGGAAAGATTCTTCAAACAAAGTGAATTTGAGAACTGTGACACTTTATTCCGAAGAGCTCTTCAGGAATGCTGTTTCTTATTGGAGGATACTCTAGAGTTGCTAAAGAACCAGGAGCGGCCAAGAAGAATTAATTCATGGAAGCGACCTGCAATAACTCGGAAGGAATTTTATGAGTGGCTAACAATGAGTCTTGACACACCGAAAGACGAAATTCTGAAAAAAGTAAAAGCGACAAAGCACCCTAATTTTCCGGGCCCCTATATAAAGGTTGATAATCATGTTTTTTCTTATGTAAACACCCCAAAAGTTAAATGATTAACATTCGCAAGTAAGACTTAATCCATAGCCAGGGCCGGAAAGTAGATGATCCGCCAACTATACGATCAACAGAAATTACAGGGACTTCATAAATCTGCAATTGATTCTTGATAGCGTTAAGGCTGAATTTCAATGCACAAGACCAACCACTGCCATTTGCTTGCATTGCTAAGACTGTCCAATTGTCTTTTCTAAAGCCTTTGAAGCCAGTAGTAAAATCTGAAAAGGTGTTTGGGTAAGCAATTCTCAAAAGAGCATTCGCCACAATAGAGAAAACTTTTCCGATGGTACTGCCGCCATATCGTTTACCTTTTTTGGAGTAGCGAGTAGCAGAGGTAAAGTCCTTTCCTTGAGCAAGAGATAAGCATATTTCGTCAAATTTCAACAACGGAAGAAAATCATCAGCAGCACCGATAATTACAAACGGAAACTTGGAAGACTCCACAGCTGTCGCAATCGCATCATAAACGCCATATTTTCGATTAACTAAAATTGACAAGTTCTCAAGATCTAAGGACTTTATTCTTCGACTAGGATCTGCCTCGTCATCCACGACAACAATAATTTCACCTAAGAGCTTTGATTGTGAAACAAGAAAGGGAAGTGATACTAGAAGTGAAGCCAAGTCATCTCTTACAGGAAAAATGGCGGAGTATTTTTCTACAATTTCCACAACAGAATTTTACCTTATTGTAGTGTCACCTGTGTATCCATAGGTAAGGCTTGATGTTTAACCTTTTGATTTCTAGTCTGCGCCTTTAGTCTCGAAATAAACTTTTGCTGATAGGATTCGTGACAGCTTGGCTAGCTGGAAAGGGGTCCAACGGCGGTGTATCAATGCCAGTTTTGTGAAAGCGCAAAAGTTGAAGAAATTTTGTTTCTCGGCTTCTTACCTCCTGTAAACGTCATGCCACATCAGTCAGACCCCGCGACAATTTCAGAAAATTTTTCTTTGCCTCTTTGCTTTTGCACAAATTGCAAGTTAACTCAGATTGGGACGAGATTAGACAAAACTTTAGTGTTTCCAAGGGCATACCCTTATTTGTCTGGCGTGACCCAAAGTCTTGTTGAAAACTTTACCTCCCAGGCCATTAGCGTTAATGAATTCTTAGGATTGAAGAAATCAGATTTAGTGATTGACATTGGATCAAACGACGGCAGTTTATTAAAGCAATACCAATCAATGTCCAATGTTTTGGGAATCGAACCTACTGTTGCAGCTGAAGTTGCTGTTAGTAATGGTGTGCCAACGATTAATGAATTCTTTACGAAGACGGTTGCGAGTAAGATTATAGACAATTATGGTAGAGCAAGAGTCATCACTGCCTGTAATGTTTTCGCTCACATTGATGGCCTTGATGAACTAATGTCAAGCATCAAGTGTTTAATGCTAGAAGACGGGATTTTTGTTTCAGAATCCCATTATTTACTTTCACTAATTGGGACTCTTCAGTTTGACACTATTTATCATGAGCATCTCCGATATTACACAGTAACGTTTCTCGAATCTCTTTTTAATGAGTATGATTTAGAAATTTTTAATGTTGAAAGCATTGACTCTCATGGAGGATCTATCAGGGTTTGGGCTTGCAACAAAGGCATATTTAAGACGAGAGGCTCCGTCGATGAATTCAAGAAAAGGGAGCTTGAGTTGGAAGTATTGGAATTAAATGGCTTGCGTAAGTTTGCCAAAGATGTGCAAATCTGGCGCCAGGAATTTCGAAAATTAGTATCAACACTTAGACTTGAAGGCGCTGTGATAAGTGGTATTGGTGCACCTTCGCGCGCCAGCACACTTCTTACCTTTGCAGGTTTGACTGAATTCGATGTAGAAAATGTCGCGGAAGTTAACAACTCAGCGAAGATTGGTCGATTCATTCCGGGCACGAGAATACCCGTCCTTCAGGAGGAAGATGTTCTAGCTCAAAATCCATCACATTTGTTGATTCTCTCTTGGCATTTGAAGAATTCAATCATTTCCAAATTGAAGAATCATGGATATAAAGGTAAATTCATTGTGCCGTTACCACGCCCAGAAGTGATTGAGTAAGGGATTGCAGACTGATATGTCCTCAGTTGTGATAATAGGTGGTGGTGGTCATGTAGGACTCCCCCTAGGACTTGTTTTGGCGAGTAAGCACCATAATGTAGTGGCACTTGACAACAACTCCGAGATTGTGAACCTAATTAATCAAGGAATAATGCCTTTCATGGAATCAGGGGCACAGGAATTATTGGATTTAGTGTTGCAGCGAGGTAACTTTTATGCAACTACAGAAAAAAGCGTAATTGCAGGCGCCGAGATAATAATTCTTTGTGTTGGCACTCCGGTAGACGAGCACCTCAGCCCAGTTCCAAGAATTTTTGTTGACATATTGGAACAGATTCGTGAATTCTTATCTCCCAACCAATTGTTAATCTTGAGATCTACAGTTTATCCAGGCACTACACGACTTACAGCATCGACACTGAAGGATACTGGAGTGCATATTGCGTTTTGCCCCGAGAGAATTCTTCAGGGCAGAGCAATACAAGAGTTAAAAGAATTACCCAGTATTGTCTCGGGAGTATGCGACATTGCTGTGGAAAAAGCAGCTGACTTTTTGTCGGCTCTCGCGCCAGTTGTATTTGCTAGTGTTGAAGAGGCAGAGTTCGCAAAATTGTTTTTGAATACTTTTAGGTATGTAGAATTTGCAATATCAAATCAACTTTTTACGATAGCGAATGATGCGGGAGTTGACTACTCGAGAGTTCTAAAAATTATGAAAGAGGATTATCCAAGAGCCCGTCAAATCCCCAGTGCTGGATTTAGCGCGGGACCGTGTTTAATGAAGGACACTATGCAGCTTGTCGCATTTTCACAAAACAAATTCTCTCTAGGCGTAGCCGCCTTCTTTGCCAATGAAGGACTGGCTCTATATGTAGTAAATCAGCTTCGGATGATGAATATTAACGATACGACAACGATTGGTATTCTTGGAATGGCATTTAAAGCTGATAACGACGATATTCGAGCATCGCTAAGTTACAGAGTCAGGAAGTCACTTCTTTTGTCTGGCGTCAAAGTCCTCTCGGCAGATGACTTTGTGAGAGAGGACCCAACATTAGTTACGGAAGAAGAACTGATCGAAAGGTGCCAAGTCATTATTATATGCGCCCCACATAGTCGGTATCGAGAATTGAATTTTTCTAACAAGCTAGTTATTGATGTTTGGAATCTGCTAGGTAACGGAAGCTTAATAAAGTTTTAGATGAAAACGACAATACCTTGGTGGTCAGTGGATCTCTCTGGAATCAATGAACAAGTATTTAGTCGAGTGTTAGAAAGTAATTTCCCAAATGAAGGGGAAATAACTTTAGAACTTTCGGAATTTATGAGCGACTTTCTAAAAGTCAGGTATGCGTTTTTTACAACAAGCGGAACTGCGGCAATTTTCTTGGCTTTGAAAGCTATTGGAATTGGTCCACAATCACGTGTGGCAGTCCCTAATCTAACCTTCATCGCTACTGCTAATGCTGTGAATTTGACTGGTGCGGAAGTGGTTTTAGTTGATGTGTTACCGGATTCACTTACAATTTCAACAGAAGAACTCGACAGAATTCACAAGCAGAACCCTATCGATGCAGTAATTCCAGTTCATGTCAGCGGTCGTTCTGCGTTTAAAGGAAGGTTGCTTGAATGGGCGATGTTAAACAAAGTAGAAATCATCGAAGATGCTGCGGAGGCCTTTGGAAGTAAAGATCCCGAGTCAGGTGAGTATCTAGGCACAATTGGAGTCGCAGGCGCCTTCTCCTTTAGTCCGAATAAATTGATAACATCAGGTCAAGGCGGTCTTGTTGTAACCAACAAAGAAGTTGTCGCAAAAGAAATTGTGCGAGTGAAGGATCAAGGAAGGCCACAAAGGGGCTCCGGTGGCGACGATATTCATGAAACTATCGGCTACAACTTTAAATTTACTGACCTTCAAGCCAGCCTCTTGTACGCACAATTACCTCAAATCGAAAAGAGACTCAGTCACTTGAGCGAAGTGTATTCCTTCTATGAAACCGAACTACCTATCTGCGAACACTATACATTGGGTCGTTTCGAGATAAGCCGTGGAGAAATCCCTCTTTGGCCAGAACTATTATCTGGATTCAGAAATAAGATTGAAATAGCATTGTCAGAGAATTTAATTGGCTATAGAAGAGTCTGGCATCCAATTTCAAGTCAAAAACCTTATGAAAAAACAGAAATTTTCCCACAATCCTCTTTGGCTTCTCAGCAGGCCCTATGGTTGCCTAGTAGTTTCAAACTAAGTCCAGACGATATCAGGCGAATTACACTTACAATAAGGGAAAGTTTTAACTAACATGCGTGCAATAGTAACTGGGGGTGCCGGCTTTCTTGGACGGTCCGTTGTAAGGGAACTCACTGATAAGAATTGGGAAGTAACAGTAATAGACAATGATTCACGAGGAGACTCTCGGCTCTTAAATAATGAAGTTGCCTTTCACAAAATAGATATTAGAGACCAAGATAAGATCATCGGTGTTACAAGAAATGCAGATCTTTTAATTCATCTCGCTTTCGTCAATGGAACCAAGCATTTCTACGAGAAGCCAGACTTGGTTGTTGATGTGGGAATAAAGGGCATGATGAGTGTTCATGAAGCAGTAAAACACAACAATATACCTGAGATAATGGTGTTCTCTACTTCAGAAGCCTACCAAGGCTCTGTCACGATACCCACCCCGGAAGAAGTCCCATTAACGATTCCTGACATCCTAAATCCTCGATTTTCCTATGGTGGCTCTAAGATTGCTCTTGAATTAGTGACTGTCCACTTAACAAGCAAGTTCGTTGAATCGTGGAAAATTCTTCGCCCTCACAATATATACGGACCAAATATGGGTTTAGATCATGTCGTGCCAGAACTGTTTCACAAAGTCATGTCAGCAACTTCAGATATGGTTTACATTGAGGGAGACGGCACTCAGACCAGGGCTTTTTGTCACATTGAAGATTTTAGACAAGCCTTTTCACTTATCGTTCAAGATGATGCGAAAAATCAGATTTACAATATTGGTACAAGAGAAGAGACCTCCATCTTAAATTTAGCGAATCGAATTATGGAAATTGCAGGGAAGAAACTAAACATAATTAAATCAGATCCAATGCCAGGCGGAGTTTTACGGCGTTGTCCTGACATAACTAAAATTGAACGTTTAGGTTTCAAACAGAAGTTAACTCTCAACCAAGGACTAAGTGATTTCTATGATAATTACTATAAGAAACCCTAAAGTGCCAAAATTTTCAACTCGCTGTTAGTCGTTCACAAGGAATTTTTAGCCAGAGTTTGTTTCTTTCTGGCCGAACCAATACTGAAATTGATTCGTCGGAGTTAGAGCACTTATCAATTTGACTATCAATTTGCGATCGCAAAGATGGACCATCTATTCTCAATTGGCTGGGAGCAGAATTAAAAAACACCGTTAAGCCGAAAATTAAAAAAAATCCAACAATAAGATATGAACGTCTAATTACACCGAACCGAGTTCTAGTCAAAAATCTATCAAAAAGAATAAAGAGAGATATAAGAACAGCCAAGGCAGGGGCGACAGCGTAACGTGGCTCAGGATTAAAAAGGTATCCTGGAATAAACCACAGCAAAAATGCGGCTAAGGCCAATGTTGAAATCGCACATTTATCGTCAAACAGTAAGATTCTTGACCACGCTAGAAAAAAAGAAACTAGTATAAGAAAAAGTAAAACAGTAAGAAAAGCTGCGCGTACCACAAAGAAAGCAAAAGGTTGCTCCGTGAAAGTTGCTGAATTTACATACGACAGCTGGGGGACGAGATTGTAGCCTAGCACTCTCTCTAAAAACAAGTAAGAAACTTTTGCTATCGAGCGGTTAGGACCAAAGTCACGACTTCGGGAAAGAAATTCTACAATCACCGCAAATATTTGCACCAAAATACCTATGGCCAGTAACAAAATGGCGCTTCTTGAAAATTCTAATCTGACTATTTTTCGAGATGACAAGATTGTTGCAACTGGAACTAGTAGTAAAGATAGGGGACCCGAAAGAAATGAAATCACTAAGATGATCACGTCTACACGGTCGATTCGAATCCCATAAATTGACTTTACTAATACAAATACAACATAAAAGTTTAGAACAAAGTGAAGGCCAGTTGCTGCTCCAATACTCTCAAAACTTGAAATAGGAAGCACAAAAAAAAGTACAGAAAAAGTCAGTGCAATCACACGAGAAAAGAGTATCTTTGAAAGATCAACAAAAAAACGAACAGCTAGCATTGACATGATTAGGGTTGTTAGTAATGCATTAAAGTATGGTGCAGCAAATGGCGAGACAAAAGTAATTGGAACTGCGAAAATACGATCAACCAAAAGATAATAACCCAAGCTAAACTCAAAGAAGAAACCTATACTTGGGTTATTGAGAAAGTCATTATAGAAATACGATCCGTCTTCTGCCCAAAAATTATCAAAAGCTTCGGGGACCCGGAAAAATAGATAAGTAGAAAAAACTATGTAAAGCGCAACAAATACTTTGAAATTTGCGAATGATCTCCTCAGTCGTTCTGACTTAAAAATTGTAGAAAGATACAAGAATTTCATGGTTCAAGTATAGAATAATGTCACAGGAATTCAATATGTAACCTTGAATTGTGGTTAAGTATTCATGATGAGTTAGGTGTGGAGAAGGCTTTTGTCATAGAGGTTTCTTGTCAAAAAAGCAAAAGACGAGATGGTAACTGATTTTAAAACTTAAGAAGGTAATTGTTTGATACGTTTATCATAAATTCCTACTAGTCTCAAAACTCCAATTTCTGTTTTTTGCGATCGTTTGATAAGAGAAGGCTTGATTTAGTTGATCCGTCGCTTTCGAAATGAGGTAGTTTCAACTGCAAAGCTTCTCGATTTTTCTTCACCTTTTTCTGCTTTTCTGTCACGCCCTCCAGTTTAGCGAACGTAATCCTCAAAATGTTCCATGAAAGCGAGTTATGCGGTGTATAGCACTTAATTTCAAATTTGAGATTGGAAAACCTTAACACTCGTTCGTCCGATATACTTGTTGTTGGGACCGAGTCAGAGGAGTCGCAGTGGAACTTGTTGCTGGCGCAGGAGGTTTTATAGGTGGTGCCTTAGTCTCTCAGCTTTTGAAAGAGGGTAAAGAGGTCCGCGCAGTGGACGTTAAACCATTTGTGAATTGGTATCAACACCACAATGAGGCACAAAATCTCATGCTCGACCTAAAGTTTGAGCAAAACTGTAGAGCTGTAACCCAGAATGTAGAGAATGTCTGGAATCTAGCTGCTGATATGGGTGGAATGGGATTTATAGAGAATCACAAAGCTGACTGTATGTTGAGCGTGCTGATAAACACAAACCTACTCCTAGCTGCAAAGCAAAACAAAATATCTAAGTACTTCTTTAGCTCATCTGCCTGCGTTTATCCTGGCTATAAGCAAGGAGACGCAAACGTTATTCCACTCAAGGAAGATGATGTCTATCCTGCCGATCCTGAAGATGGATACGGTTGGGAAAAGTTGTTTTCAGAGAGAATGTGTCGTCACTTTAGAGAAGATTATGGAATTCAAACACGAGTGGCTCGCTACCACAATGTATATGGTCCCTTTGGCACATACACAGGAGGCCGAGAGAAAGCGCCTGCCGCTATTTGTAGAAGATTAATTGAAGCGAAATTGAGTGGAAATCATGAGATAGTGATTTGGGGCGATGGAAATCAAACGCGAAGCTTTATGTATATTGATGACTGTATTCGAGGCAGTTTAACCTTGATGGAAAGTAACTATAAGGATCCAATAAATATAGGAAGCGCGGAGATGGTCACGATAAATCAACTGATAGATATCGTTGAAGAAATTGCAGGCATCAAAGTGTTGAGAAAATATGACCTGAAAGCTCCACAAGGCGTTCGCGGCCGCAGCAGCGACAATACTTTGTTTCGTTCCCAATTTGGCTGGGAACCTGATACAAAGCTAATGGTAGGCATGGAAGAGACCTATCGATGGATATACGACCGAGTCAAAGAATCTCGAAGCTATTGATTGAGTTCACAAACAAGAGAGTTTTCCTAGCAGGAGGACTTGGTAATCAGCTTTTTCAGTATGCTTTTGCGCATTTCTTGACAAAATTTATTTCAAATAGACCAAGTCTCATAAATTTGAATACGCGAGGTGGACTTCCACACACAAAGCAGATACTGGAAATTGGATGGTTTGGGTGTTCCCACTGTTTGCAAACCCGAAACTTGGGTAGCGAGAGTCTGAACTCATTCATTAATCCTTGGTTAGATCGGGCGCTTCTTACTTTCGTTTGGGGGAGAACACTAAACCTCAAGAGTAATCCTTTTATATACTTTGACCAAACCAATAGTCTTGAAAATTACTCAAATTTTGTGGGTTACTTTCAAAATAAGGACTATATTCTGGCCTCCGAACACTTGTTCATGACTGAAATCAGACAATTTATTTCAGAAAGTATGCCCTCAATTCAATATCTCCCAACAGAATTTGAGGTAATTCACATTCGTCAAGGAGACACTAAGACCGCGGAGAATATCGAAAGAGTTGGAGTCCTTTCAACAAGTTATTACCAAAGCATCCTGACAAAACAGTCAGAGCTGTTTAGGCTAGTGGTGACCGATGATTTGAGAGGCGCTCAAGAGACACTAGCCAATTCAAAAATTGACATGTGGTTGGGCCCAAATGATCTAACGGCGCGAGAGGCTTTAGCCTTAATGTCAGGGGCAAATCGATTGATAACTGCCAATAGCACTTTATCGTGGTGGTCAGGATTTATTGCGGTCAAGGATGAAAGAGAAGTTATTGTTCCTACGCCTTTCTTTAAGTCAAAAGAACTACAGGCAGGTGCAGCTTTTCACTATCCTGATTTCAAACTACAAGAATCGAAATTTATTTGAGTGTTAGTGTAAACTCTGTGCATGAAAAATATTCCTTCAGAGTTAAGTTGTTATTTTGAGCCCGCAGACTTCGTGAATTATCCAAGAATAAAAGTTCCTCAGTCGTTTACTGATGAAAGAGGAACAATTATAAATATTGCAGATGGTGTTTTAGGTGATGTCGCCATAATTCAATCAAAAAAGAATTCGGTACGAGCAAATCATGTGCATAAATCCGACTGGCATTTATCTTTTTGCGTTGCAGGCTCACTTCTATATAGCTTCGAGAATTCAGAGCAAAAAATTGACTCAGTACAGATTTCTAGTGGAGAGTTGTTTTTTACTCCAGAGGCAGTTCCGCACCGCATGGATTTCTTTGATGACACGCTTTTAGTTGTCGTGTCAAGGAATAGTCGTTTGAAAGAAAAATATGAGGAAGATACCCAGAAGTTTCTCCTAAACCTGCAAAGAAGGCATTAACGTGCACACCTATTTGAAAGAAGATATACGCGAGATAGTTGGCGGCCTAGGTTCAATCATTAAAGAGTTTGCAGACTCAACAATATTGTTAACAGGTGCATCTGGATTCTTAGGAAAGTACTTTATGGCTGTCTTTGCTGAAGTCAAGAATCAATTTCCATCATCAAGGCTTAGAGTTGTGGCAATAGATAATTACACAACGTCAAATAGTGACCAAATCTCCAGAAAAGATCTTGGTGATTATGTTGAGTGGATATATGCAGATGCAAAGATTGCTGCCGCCTTGCCTGATAAGTTTGACTATATTATTCATGCTGCGGGAATTGCCTCTCCGCAGCATTATCGAGCTAGACCTTTAGAAACGATTTATGTTGCGATAGATGTCACTCGTGATTTACTTGAAAAAGCAAGAGTAGACAATGCAAGGTTTCTTTTTTTTTCATCTTCAGAGATTTATGGAGATCCAATTGCTAGCAAAGTTCCCACTCGTGAAGATTATCGCGGTAACGTGTCAACTCGTGGTCCTAGAGCATGTTACGATGAATCGAAGAGATTGGGTGAAACGCTCTGCTGGGTCTACTCAGAAAATTTCAATGTTCATGCATCGGTAGTTCGACCATTTAATGTCTATGGCCCTGGGATGATGCCAACGGATTACCGAGTTCTTCCAAATTTTGCTTGGTCGGTCGCGAACGATAAAGAGATTTTTGTGTACGGCGATGGAACCCAAACGCGAACTTTTTGTTATATAACCGATGCTATTGTCGGGTTTCTAAAAGTATTGGTATCCTCTAAGGATCCGGATGTCTATAACGTAGGAAATCCAAGTCCAGAGATAAGCATCAATGACCTTGTCATTAAGATTGGCCAGGTTCTTGGGATAAAGCCAAAACTGAGGCACATAGAATATCCAACGAGTTATCCGGCAGACGAACCACTGAGGCGTTGCCCTGACATATCGAAGATTAAAGAGAAACTAAACTACACTCCAAAGGTAGATATTGACGAAGGATTGAAAAGATTTTTCAAATGGTCAGACGATTATTACAAGAGATTAAAGTGAATAATCACGCTTTAGTTGTTGGCAGTGGGGTATGGGCTACGAAAGTTTCAAGGCGATTGAGTGAGAATTTTGGGTTTCAAATCCACCAGGTATCAGCAAGAGCACTTGTGAATGATGAGCTTGAAGAGAACCTTGAAAAGAAATATCAGCTAATTGTTTGTGCGACTACTCCGGTACTCCAGGAACAAGTAATTGCCAATTACTCACATCTGTCAAATCATATTTGGCTCGAAAAGCCCCTAGCGAATTCTTATGAAGGTGCAAAAGAAATCTTATCCTCATTGGAGAAACAAAATGATATTAGCGCATTGGTAAATTTCTCATGGACTTTTTCGGAAATTTGGAGATCCTTTGAGATGCTCAACTTGATTCCAGAGCAAGTAAAACAAATACAAATATCAAGAGCAGCATTTGCAGAAAGTCATAAGTACATTAACGCGAAAGAAGATTATGGGTCGCATGATATTGCTTTGCTCCTCTATTGGTTCATTACTAGAAGGAAATCAGAAGTCGAGGTAGTATCGAAAAAGTTTGAGTCCCATAGTTTCCAAACTCAAATGAACGGAATCCCAGTCAAATGGAGTATCAATTTTGGCGCTAGCATAAAGTCGATGGTTTGGACGATTAAATGGAATGATGGAAAGATTACAAAAATAGATTTTTATAGAAATCGAATTGATCATGAAGGCAGAACCATTGAAGTCAAAGGCCCAGACAATATAGAGAATCTTCTTAGAGTGCTTTTCAACGATGATAGAAATGTCCAGGAATATAATCGCTTGATAGCCTTAAAAACGAAAGAATTTTTTTCAATATGAAAATTCCTAACAATGATTTAGTTTCTGTCATTATTCCTAACTTTAACTATAGTGCCTACATCGAAGAAGCAATTCAAAGTGTTTTAAGTCAGACTTATGACGAAATCGAAATTATAGTAGTAGACGATGGATCAACAGATGATTCAGTCAATAGACTCAAGAAATACGCAAAGAAAATTAAGGTCATGGAAACTGAGAATCAAGGTTCATGTGCTGCGCGAAACCTAGGACTCCTCAATTCATCTGGAAACTTCATAGCCTTCCTTGATGCGGATGACTATTGGGATGAACAGAAGATTGAACTACAACTGAGATTTTTGAAGAAAACAAAGGCTGATCTTACATTCTGTGGAATGCGCAGCATAGGGGGGCCTATAAAATCTCAAGAGCTTGAAACCTTCGAAGGGATTAATCATGAGTGGTTCATTAATAACCCTGGATCTACCCCCTTCGCACCTAGTTCGGTGATGATGACTCGTGGTCTTGCCGCAAAAGTTGGGGGATGGAATACAAGTCTTACGGGACCTGCAGAAGACTTTGACTACTTTAGAAAATGTTCTAAGTTTGGCGACGTTAGAGAGCTCAAGATGACTTTAGTAAATCATCGTCAACATGCAGAAAGCTTGACAACTGTAAATTCTCAGAGATATTTCGAGGACTGCTTGAGGGTCACGAGACTGATGCTGGTTGAAGATATAGATAGAATTCAAATCGCAAAAAGGATTTACATTCGAATTATCGTGCGTTTCAATTTTCTCAAACATGCAGTCAAAACTAAAGATTTCCATTTATTGACTCAAATTCTCTTTAGTTTTCTTAAGGTAAAATAATCAAGCAATAATCGAACGGTAGACAGACAAATATCGATTTGATGCGTACTCGAGAGAGAAATTTGTTTCCGCTAAGCTTCTACAACGCGAAGGGGTAGTTGGGTCAGAAATCAAGTTTACTATTTGCTCAGCAGCCATAGGGATATCGTCTTCAGAGTCTAAAATTACTGCAACATTGTTTTCAATTAGCAACTCCTTTACGTCTCCAAGATTTGAATTTACTAATACAGGTCTTCCTACTGACAAGAATTCAGCAATCTTAGTTGGCATTGCGGCCTTCAGGCTGTCTCCAAGGTCATTTCTGCATACGGATATTCCGTATGCAGATTGCGCTATAAAACAGGCAACATCATCGTAACTACTCGAAATGACTTCTTGGTGACCTAAATCTCTATTTTCATCAGAAGTTTCCAATCCTCTAATCCAAATAATTTTGTGGCTATAGTTTTCAATTATGTATCTACTGAACTTTTTTATTAGTTCAGAATCATAAATTGAGTTATAAGTGCCAGAAAGTAGTCCTACTGGAATTTTTGGAAATTTTGGTTCAAATGCGAATAGTTCGGTGTCGACGCAGGTGCTCACAATTGAGAAATCTAGGGGCAGTTTAGGATACTTTGTCTTAATTACATCGGTAATTGCTTTAGTTAAGGTGTTGTAAGCGTAAATTCGACGGGAGGTAAATTTATTCATTAATTCAATAATCTTCCGAGAAATAAAATTGAAACGTTTAGGATTGAGAACCTTCTTTTGTTCAACCCACAAACTTCGAATATCCCAAATTACGGGTTCTTTACGCCGAAGAACGGCTGCAAAGGCAGGCAAATCCCCTCTTGCATGAATGAGATCAAATTCTCCCGATACTTTACGGAGTACATTGATTCTCCTGATAGCAGGAAAGGTTCCACCATGTTCAAAGGGAAACCATTTCCACTCAATAGCTAATTCAGTTAGGTGTTCTTCAAACTCAGCCGAAGGAAGTATCTTTTCAAACGAAAATAGGGTCACTGCCACTCCCTTTTTCGATAACTCTCGACACAGAGAGAGAATTTGACTTCTTCCTACCCCTTCCGAAATTGAATCATGCGAGAAATAAGCTAAACGCACAGTCTTCACATCAAACTTTCAAAGGCTTGGTCCCATTTACTAAACAACATTTCCTCTGTGTGATTTTCGAGAAGATATCTTTGCCCTCTGGCTACTTGTTGTTCCATCAAATCAGGATCATGTCGGAATCTACGGATAGATTCTGACCAATCTTCATACGAATCACATGTAACCTTAGAAAGTATAGAGTTCTCGACACGCTTGTAAGAGACTAAGTTACTCGTAAGACACGGTAAACCTAAGCGAAACATTATAAGCAGCCGATTTTCTGGTTTCATTACTTGCAACCTGTTTGAGAGATCCAAAGGTAAAACAGCTAAGGAAGACTCTTTGGCATTTGAGACAACATTTTCCATCGACCAAGAGTTAAAGTGAAAAGGAATGTCTCCAAGTTTTCTATTGAGCCGTTGCAGAACATCCTCCTTGAAATACTTTCCCATTAGACGATGGTGAGTTGGATCCGTAATTATATTGATAGGAATATGTTCTGGAGCCAAAGCGTTAATTAGTTTTTCTAACCCTCGCAAAGTGTGGGTAGTCCCTTCCCAAAAGAGAGAAAACCGAGCATCTGAATTGTGATTAAATTTCAGAAGTGGAAATTCAGAATGATTGTCCAGAATAACATGTAAATTCGAGTTATAAGGTTTAATCGTTGTGCGTTGCTCTGGGCTGCTACAAATCACCATATCCATGCGACTGCAGGCTTCCTTGACAATTGAAGTATATAAACGTGGATACGTAAGATGTTGCCGAAAAGCGCTTTTTAACAATCCTCGCAGATAATCAGAGGTGACTAACTGTGGTGCCAAGTAACCATCAATAAGGTCAAAAACTTTTGGAGGTCCCTTCAATTGACTCAACGCAAGGAAGTCTGAACCCTCTGAAATAAATACAAAATCGACTTTCTTGCTTTCTCCTATGAGAAGTTGATGATTGCGACTTCGAGCCCAAGAAACAATTCGTCGCCTGTCTCCGGGGTGTGTCAAGTCAGAAGACAGAGGGTAAATCCCAATTCGGAGCCTTTTCATGAAAGCGAGTAGTCCAAATAATCAAAGAGATTCTTGCTTGGTTTGAAGTAATGAAACAATGGAGAGTTGGAATCGGCTACCAAGGTTTGTAGGCCAGTTTCGTTCAGTGGCAAATCTAATTCCCAACTTAAATTAAAACGCTGCTGGGCGTAGTTGCATATTTCAAGATTGGACAAGCCATAAGAAGTCCCAATATCAATCTCACGTTCGACGGCTTTTTCGACGATATGCGCAATAGATGTTGCGACGTCGCGTACATCAATCCAGTCCCGCACTGCATTTGGATTAGATAGGGTAAAGAGCCTACTTCTCCTAATGTGATCACAAAGTGAAGGTACGAATCTTTGCGATGACTGACCGGGGCCATAAACCTGGAAGATTCTTAACCACACGAAGTCTATACCAGATGAGTTAAAGGTTTCTACAAAGGATCTATGGGCGGCGACTTTTGACGTTGCGTAGAGCCACTCTAGATTCGTGCCGACTGATAAATCATTAGATTTAGCAGTGTACTCAGCAGAACTTCCAATAGATACAATCTTGTAAATTGAGGAATCACGAACAATCTTGAAGAACTCACGATTCCACTCCAGTGCTTCACCATTTACTGGAGAAGTTAGATAATCCCCTCCTGAAGTGTGCCAAGCAAGATTCACAGCAACATCTAATTTGAGTTCTTTGATCATTTGTAGCATTTGCTGGGGTCGCTGCACATCAAGCTTCAAGAATCCATTGCGATCCTTTCGAGAACTTGGAAATGTTCGATGACCTCTTTTGTTAAGCTCCTCCAACAGGTGTCGTCCAATGAACCCCTGTGCACCAGTGACGAGAATATTCACGTCAATTCATCCAATAGTGAACTTAAAGAGCTTGCCTCCCTGTCTGCAACAGATATATCTGTGATATCCAGAGGCCAATTAATCGCAAGTTCCCTATCTTGAAAGTTGATTCTCCTAGAGTGCGTAGCAGAATATCTTCCCGATATTACATAAATGATTTCAGTATTACTTTTCAAGGTTTGATATCCATGAGCAAAGCCCTCCGGCACATATAGCTGTTGAAGGCAATTTGAATCAAGCTCGATTTTTGCCCAATTCTTGTAAGTTGGTGATGCATCCCGTAAGTCAACAATCACATCAAAAATCTCTCCAGATAAACAAGTTATCAACTTAGATTCAGAATATGGAGGCAATTGAAAATGAATTCCTCTTACCGTTCCAGAGTGAGAATTTCTACTTACTGATATAGAAATTTCCTTTGGCATCGATAATTCAAGCAAATCTTCTTCATACAATTTGGTAAAACTCCCCCGACTATCCACATGATTCCGAATTGGTAACAATTTGGGGCCACCCAAAGATTCAAAGGGGACTTCGAGCACTTACTTCACCACTTCCAATTCTGGGATTGCACGCCAGATTTTTACTCTATCCGGCAGGGATGCCTTAATCTTTCCAGCTATCTCATCCGCAAGATTCCACGGAAAAATCACGATGTGTTCAATAGAGTGTTCATTTAGATGATTTCTTGGAACTATCGGAATTCCTACTTGCGGCATGAATCTTCCACACTTTTCAGGACTTTCATCTACGATAAAAGCGATTTCTCCAGTGCCTATTTTCGACGCGTTTATGAGGGTGCTTGCTTTAGCAGCTGCGCCGTATCCAGCAACTGTTTCACCTTGAGAATGTTTGTCAGCCACAAACTGACTAAAATCCACGAGAATTTTGCTAACTTTGTCGGAGAATACTTTCCATTGGTCTTCAGCGAATAACCCATTTTGTTTTTCAAAGTCAATAACTTGTTCGACACTTTTTTTCTCTAACGAAGAATCCTTACTCAACCAGTATCGATTCGATCCACCATGAGTGGGAATAGATTGTACATCGACCAGGTTAAGCCCAAAGCGTTGAACAAGATTAGATACCGACGTCGCAGATAGATAAGAATAATGCTCATGATAGATGGAATCAAACTGAAGACCAATTAGTAAGTTCATGATTGAAGGATTTTCAATTGAAGCCAAAGTGCGATTGTTCATCAAAAAGCTAAGGCCTTCTGTAAAGTTTTGAATGTTTGGCACGTGAGCAAACACATTATTTGCGATTATTAAGCGCGGGTATCCATGTTCTTGGAGTATTTGCTTTGCGAGTGCAACGCCGAAGAAGTCGGAAATGGTTTGCACGCCGTGACTTCGTGCTATCTCCGCGACATTTGCGGCTGGTTCTACTCCAATAACCTTGATTCCAAGATCAACAAAGTTTCGCAGCAAATAACCGTCATTGCTAGCAATTTCGAGAATCCAATCTTCCTTACGCCAATCAAGGTCGTCATAAACTGCTTTTGCATAGTTCGAAGCATGATCTAAGAAAGTTTGACTAATTGACGAGAGATACCGATAATCGCGAAACAAGCGTTCGGGACTTACAACGTCTTGAACTTGACCTAATCCGCAATCCCTGCAAACACTCATATGTAAGGGGAAAACATCAGTACTTGAGGCAGAAACAAGAAGTTCATTTGCGATAGGCACCAGCCCTAAGTCCAATGCAGAGAATAAATTTGCTGAATCACACGCCCTGCAAATCTTAGATCCACGCAAAGAATTGGATGTCATGGTCTTACTCTAATGCGCCTAGATCCCAACTTGCCCTACCACTTGTATAGATATCAGTGAGACTGCGCATATCGCGAAGTGTGTCCATAGGATGCCAAAAGCCTTCATGTGGATATACAGCGAGTTGACGAGAAGCGGTGAGCAACTCCAAAGCGGTGCTCTCAAATGAGAGAGAGGTATCAGAGATGAATTCGAGGCAACTTCTTTTTAGGCAGAAAAACCCACCATTTATCCAACCGGTTTTTTGAGGATCCTTTTCGCGGAAAGAAGTTACTATTCCGGATTGAAATTCGATGGTTCCGAATCTGGCGGGAGGTCGAACCGCAGTAACGGTACCTGTCAAACCAGATCTTTCATGGGTTGAAATCAATTCTGCAATATCTATATTCGCCAACCCATCACCATAAGTGAGCAGGAACTCTTCGGGGAGCATTTCTCGAACAGCCCAAAGTCTTCCTGCGGTCGTAGTATTTTCTCCAGTATCAATAACTTCAATCTTCCAAGAATTTTTCCTTGCCAATTCCTGACCAGGGGTAGATTCAAAAAAACCCTTAATGATGTTCTGCTTATACCCGCCAAGAATTACAAAATCCGTAATTCCATACTTTGTGTAATGCGACAAGATATGAATGAGAATCGGCCAATTACCAATCGGAATCATTGGCTTTGGGATGCGATCGGTTAATTCGGAGATTCTTGTCCCAAAACCGCCAGCAAAAATGAAGGCTTTCATCTTGTTTGTAGAAAGGAATGCAAGATTCCTTGATAGGCGACGGTCTCCATTTAGCGTATTCTAAGCATATGCGTGTCCTAATAACTGGCCATACAGGATTCAAGGGCAGTTGGCTGTCGCTAATGCTGGCCAAATTGGGAAATGAAATTCATGGGATAAGCGATAGAATCGTGCCAAATTCTCACTTTGAACTTGCGGAGGTTGAGAATGTTATGTCCTCAAGTAGATTTCTGGACATTCGCGACAAAGTTGAGTTGACAAATGCCATTGATGAAGTTCACCCCGACATAGTTGTCCACCTTGCCGCGCAAGCTTTTGTACTTGAAAGCTATCGACTACCTTTCGCAACTTTTGAGACGAATGTAATGGGAACCATTAATCTTCTTGAAGCTTGTGAAGTTAGCAAAGTCAAACGACTATTAGTAATTACTTCCGACAAGGTGTACAAAGTTGGTGAGTCAAAGAGACCCTTTATTGAATCCGATCCACTAGGAGGTGTGGATCCATACAGCAGTTCAAAAGCAGCGGCAGACCTAGCCACGCAATCACTGTCGCAAGGATTCGCCAGCACTCGAGTTTCAATAGTTCGTGCAGGAAACGTGATCGGTGGAGGCGATTTTGGTTTAGATCGCTTGATACCTGATCTTGTGCGAGCGCAGTCCAAATCAGAATTAGCTATCATCCGGAGACCAAACGCAATTAGGCCTTGGCAACACGTCCTTGACTGTCTTGATGCGTATATCAAGATAATTGATTTTATGTTTTATTCTGACTCCGCAGGAATTTGGAACGTAGGACCTGATTCAAATCCACTTCTGACAGTGAGAGAGATAGCGGATAGATTTTCTCAACTTTTTGGAAATGATACTCTGTGGAAAACCGATGAAATAGCACAATCTCAATTCAAGGAAACTGAAGTCTTGAGTTTGGATTCACGAAAAATCCGAGAAGAGCTCGGGTGGATTCCCAAACTTAACGAGGAAGACTCCATGCGATGGACTTTTCAATGGTACAAAGGCATGTTCTCGAATGCTAATCCGGCCGAGTTGACTTCGATTCAAATTGATCAATACTTAGCCATGTAATTCTTGTTGAATGACGATTGCAAAGGGGAGATAACATGGGGTCAGTAGTCAAGAAGCGCCGCAAGCGGATGGCGAAGAAGAAGCATAAGAAGCTTCTTAAGAAGACTCGTATTCAGCGTCGAAACAAGAAGTAATTAGAGTTTTACTAGGACTAATCTATTGTTGATTGAGGTCACCGCGTAGCGGACCTTATTGATAGTAACTATGGCGCCATCTTTGACACCATTAAGGATGGCGCCATTCATCAATTTCGGGGTGGTTGAGGCGTTGCTGGCGCTACATAGGCGTTTCTCGCAACCAAAGAGAATGCTCTTATCGTCGATTACGAGAGGGGAACCTGGGGTTCCGAAGTTGTCGACTTCGCGGCTTCCTGGGGATTCATCTTGGTCGATGATTAGGAATCTAATCTGATCTGGATTGGGTAGTCGATTTCCGTTTGCACTCAACCACGCAGCTGCAACTTTCTTCCCGGATTGGGCGAGAGCAACTCGATATCCCGCAACGGCAACACCGTAGTCAGGTCCATCGAGCGTGCTGTACTGCCAATCTTCAGGGAATATCGTGTCTCGACGAGCAAGTCGTATCTCACCTTGGGTCGCGATGTCATTTGATGAGAGAGTGAGTACGGAATCATAAAGAACATACACAGTTTTTCCTTGAGCGATAGCTTTGAGCGAGAATCCAACGTCACCGGTAGAACGTCCATCAGTTTGGCGGTCACCATCGACTATGTCGTAGACCCATCCTTCTTTAGTGAGTACTGCACCAAGAAGAATTCCTTGGGATTCATCGCGGTAGAAGACTTGAAGACCTGAAGGAGTGACCGCGCAGGCATTGGAGATGCTGACGTCACTCGCAGTCTTTCGGCGAGGGAACTCTTTGTAGTTTTGAACCGAGTCGCCATCACCATCGACAGTTTCGTATTTCCACTTCTTTCCATCAAAAGTGGCGTGACGAAGATCTTTATTCTCCATATCGGTGTAGAAAAGATGGAGCGCTTCTTTTGTTTTCGCTCCAGTAACGCAAAGTGAAACGGGGCCGGCAAGATTGCGGTCTGACTTTCCATTTGACGTGGAGTTGCCATCAATGATTGAGGTACTCCATTTTTTCTTGGAGTAAGTGGCGAGTTTGAGATTGCCGGAGATCGAATCGGAATATGCGATGACGGGGTTACTTTTGAATGTGCCGGTGGCTAGGAATTTTGCATTGGCGCTCTTGTCGATGGTGGTGGTGGAGACGCCTGCTTGGGGCTTGATGGTGTTGGTAGTGACCGCTTCGGATTTACCGTTGATGTTCTCAGCAGTAATGGTGAATGAATAGGACTGGCCGTTCTTGAGGCCTGTGATGCGGGCTGGGCTTGAGGTGAAGGTTTGAAGTTTGCCGGTCTGGTCGATGGTGACGTTGTAGCCCGTAATGCGATCGATGCGGCGACAGGTTGGGGAATCAAAGGTGACAAGGGCGTATTTGTCGCCGACGAGAGCTTTGACGTTGATTGGCTTCGTGGGAAGAGTCTGGGCTTTATTGGCAGGAGGCTTTTGCAACATGTCCTGCATCATCGCGAGTGCGATCGGACCAGGAGCGCGGAAGACTTCGCCTGGATCGAGAACTGGTGTCATAACTGCGTTTGCTGAACCAGAAAAGAAAGTGTCCTCATCAAGGTGTGTGACTGATGATCCTTCTTCATAGGGACGTGGCGAATAGAGCTTCGGTGCTATTCCACTATTTGCAGCGGTTGCGCTGGCTCCACTCCATGTAAGTGGTGAAGTCAT
>Ga0315901_10002813_pt1 | contig 23397 bp, 22 predicted proteins | sample LakEriMetagenome_10_FD_203761 | JGI IMG/M metagenome (GOLD analysis project Ga0315901, IMG submission 203761) | Freshwater fungal communities from buoy surface, Lake Erie, Ohio, United States - Buoy 2 MA116 | ecosystem: Environmental > Aquatic > Freshwater > Lake | place: USA: Lake Erie, Ohio... | reverse complement strand
ATGACAATATATTTCATACAATAAGTTTGGAAATTCCGGGGCGAGGTAACGCCCCGGAATAGTAATCAAGATAAATTAGGCTTTGCAGCAGGCTTTACCTTTTTCACACTTACCGCCCTTGCAGCAAGACTTGTCTTTCTCACAATTGCCTTCCTTGCAACAATCAACTTTTTTATCTGACTGTGCAGAAGCTGATTTGCGCTCATACTGACAGCAACCATGAAGCTTATTGTAAACTTCATCAGGTGCAGTCATGTCCTGGGTATCATATCCTGAAGCAGCGATGCTCTCCTGGATCTTGGTAAGATCTGTTTTGCTGGCCTTGAAGCTAACATTCAGGATCTTTGTTTCCTCGTTCCAGCTGGCTTCTTTGGCACCAGCCTTGATAGCTGCACCTTCGATTACTTTCTTACACATTCCACAGTTACCCCATACTTTGATTTCCTGAGACTTTTGGGCAAATGAATGAACGCTGATGAAAAATATAAGAACTACAATAGAAGTGAATTTCGTTTTCATGACTTAATATTTGATAATGATTGATTAAATTAACGTGTATGCTAAAAATAAATGAATCGTCCGATATGAACCAAAATCAAATTCTAAAATTACAATTAAGGATGTGCAAGGGCGGTCCTTTATAATATTCCTGAAAAGCCAACGGCCTTACTTTAAGTAGGCTTAATATGCTAATTTCTGAAATGCTAAATTCCCTTGGTTGATTCAATAAGGGATCAATTGGCCCAAATGAAAAGCAAATTGATTTTGTAACAGGGGAATCAAATTTAATAATTTGAACCTCATCGTGGCAGCAACCATCTTTATCTTTCATGCCACACTTTCCACAGATGGGACTTTCCTTCTGCTCAAAGCTGATGCCCGAATAATCACCCATACAGAAGTGAATACTCAGAACTGCACCGTTGCCGGCAACAGTATATACCATGAGCAAGAAGAGAACCAATAGCTTTTTCACAACGTAAAGTTACAAATGAAATACTAACAAAAGAGTGTTAAAAAATATCCTCTACCCTGAAACTACTAATTCACGAAATTCCAGAAAATCCCCAGTCTGAAGAGCATTTCGGGTGTTGGATACAAGGGGGAAGCAATATTATTGCGCTTAAAACCAAATCCATATTGGGTTGTAGCCGTATTCAGGTTCTCCAATCGCACAAAGGAAGTGAAACTCCTGATCCTGAAATGCATGAAAGCCGTAACATCTGGGCGATTGGCAATCTGACGCTGATCCTGGAAAAAGAATTGACCGGTGAGGGGCGAATATCCATTGGCCTTGAAGGGACTAAAATACCTGACATCCAGGCCGGTTGAAAGTATGAGGTTTCGGAAAGGCCTACCCTCATAGGCAAATCTGCTCCTGGCATACAACCAGGGCAAATTGATGGGAACATTCTGGGCGACCGATTGAAAGTACAGATCAAGATACCAATGCCAGTGTTTACCTATCAGGGTTTCCCTGCTTATGCCCACCCTCAGGAAATTGAACAGGGGCTTATACTGAGCGGCTGTTCTGAAATCACTAAAATAGGTATAGTTGGATTGCAGAAAATATTCGCCGGTTGCCCTGACCTTCCATTTTTTAAAAAAAAGTGAACCGCTGATCGAAGTAACGTTTTCATTGTTAAAATTGGTGAGCCTCAGTACCGGAAATGCTGTCCGTTCTGTAAAAATTCTGGATGGTGAGCGATTTATATTCTGAAAACCCAACTCGAGATTGCCGATCTTTTCGCCAAGTGATCTTTGCAATTTTGCCTGAACCATGTAATTCCCCGCATCTCTACCGGCTGCATAGAATGCTCCGTAGAGCAACATGTCCCACTTTTTATTTCTAGTGAGATTCCTGTATTCACCGTGGGCTACAACGTTCACAAAAGCGTCTCGAACAGAATCTGGTGATGACTGATAATGAACGAGGCTGGTACCTACCTTAAAAAATTGCAAGAGATTTTTGGCATCGGGATACTGGATGAGAGAAAAATCATTGGACAATATTTTCCATCCACTATTGAGATCGACCGTATCTGGAACGTTGAGATAGCCATAATTTTTCTTGTAAAAATCTGCCGAACCGGAAGACTGCACATCGAAATATCTGAATTGATACCCCTCCGACTGAATGGTATGCTCAACCCTGAGTCGCGGTAAAAAGTAACGGATAACGCTAGAGTCGGTCACAATTGAATCCTTCTTTCCAAAATCATACTGTTGTCTCAACAAAAGATGACGATCAACATATCGGTTGCCAGTAGATAATTTCACATTGAAGAAATTCCTGGATGAGAATGCGGTTGAAGCAAGATTGGTCGGAATATTGAAACGGTCGTCATACGCCGGATTGGGATTAACCAGAAATGATTCATTTTGGATACCTCCATTTTCAGAGGATTGCAATGCATTTGAAAGGAGGATAAGATAGGCGTGATATCGTCTGTTTTTCGAGCTAAAATCAGAATTAAACCGAATATTATTATGGTTGGTATTCTGAGAATTAAAAGTACCCGGCGCATTCACAAGCCGGTAGTGAATCACAAAATTCCAATCGGGAGTTGCATTTTGGGTATGAACGATATTGATTTGCTGTTCTGCCTTACTTCCCACAAGATAACCCAGCTCAGTGTAAGGTTTGGTGGTATTCATGAATCGGGTTTCTGCGATATTGAAAGCAAAGGGATCAAAGGCATGAAACCCAGCATCCCAACCGGGTTGTCGCAATGGAGAATGTAAAGCTGAATAAGAAGCATTACCGTTGAAACCGATCTGTATCAGATCAGGTTTGAGCGGAACCCTTCGGAAATAATCATTGATGGAAGAATCAAATCCGCTGTAGCGAGCTGTATCCAGATATCGGAACCGAACATTCACAGAATCGGCTGCAAAATTTCTTTTTTCAAACGAAAGAGAATCACTTCCTCCCCTTCCGCCACCTCCGCCCATGCTGCTCATCCTCGACCCCATTCCCTGCATACCTCTCATCATACCTCTCATTTGGGCAGACGAAACTTCGGCTAAAGCAAGTGCCAGAAAAAGAAATATGAAAGACCGGATCTGCATCCCTATTGAAGAATCATTTGCTTGATGATAGCGGATAGCTTTGGTGCAGCTGCATTGGCGGCATCCAACACTTCCTGATGTGTGATGATGTTTTCCTCTTCACGTATGCCCAGATCTGTGATCACACTCATGGCAAATACATTCATTCCGCAATGAACTGCTGCAATGACTTCCTGAACAGTACTCATTCCAACAGCATCTGCACCCAGGATATGGATCATCTTGTATTCTGCCCTGGTTTCAAAAGTTGGGCCTGTTACTCCGAAATATACCCCCTCTTTGATATCATATCCCTCTTTTGCAGCAATGGCATAAGCCTTTTTTATCATTGACTTCGAATAGGGTTCACTCATGTCAGGGAACCGAGGTCCCAACTCATCCAGATTTTTGCCCAGCAAAGGATTTATAATAGACATACTGATATGATCCTTGATCACCATGAGATCGCCTACCTTGAAGCCCGGGTTTACGCCACCTGCAGCATTGGATACATACAAATCTTTAACCCCCAACTCATGAAGAACCCTAATGGGGAAAACAACTTCAAGAGGAGTGTACCCCTCGTAAAAATGGAACCTGCCGGACATTACTAGGACGCCTTTATCCTGTATACTGCCAATCAGCAATTTGCCTCCATGTCCTTCAACCGTGGAAACAGGAAAGTGGGGTATATCGCCATATGAGAAGGATTGCTCAACGACTACCTCTTCTGTAAACCCTCCAAGGCCGCTCCCCAGAATTACAGCAGAACTGTAATTCCCCTTATAATTTTTTCTGATAAATGCGGCAGCCTCGTGTATCTTGTCCAATTCTTTCATTACATCGATTTGGACAAAGATACTATCTTATGTGTCTTAACTAATAATCAGAATAGGGTCTGGCTTTCAAGAGCAAGGTTACATTTTTACTCACTGTTTTATCAAACTCTTTTCTTGTCAGTAATTCTTTCCACTGTGGATCATCTCTGAAAGCTGCCCAGTGTGCATCGCGATCTTTCATGTTCTCAAAACTGGTCATGTACATGAGGTTGGGCATGGTAGGACCGCTTATGGTTTCCGCGTAGAAAACAGGATTGAAATTCAGTCGGGAAAAAATATCAATCTCTCCACCCTCATTGAACATTTCAACTTTCTTCAGATATTTCTTTTCAGACGGGCCTTCATAACTCCTCAATTCATAAATATGTTCCTCCAGGGGAGAATTCAGTTTTGGCAACATCAACGCAGGAGCAAATCGAAATCCTTCGAGCAAATAAGTTATCATCCTGGTATAGGCAGGCGACTCCATCCCCGCATTCAAATATTCTGCACCTTTTTCTGCAACTTCCTTATCTGCCATCAATCCTCGGTGCATTTGAGGAATTTGGTTGAGATCCTTGTAAGGAATCAGCACATAGATCCGCTTCAACGCAGCGGTATCGTTGGTGATGGGTGCAAAAACACCAATTTTATGAATACCCTTGCTCTGCATATAAGGCTTGAATGCATCTTTTAAATATTGGTCAATGACAGTCTGCTGTTTTTCAGACTTGTATTCATATACCCTGAGTTCAAAAAAGTTTTTACCGGTTTTTTTGTTCTGGGCAACGGAAAACAAACACAGCAGAGCGAATGGGAAGAAAAAGAGTTTTTTCATGACAAGATTTTAAGAATTCAAATGTAAGTGATTATACCTTTGTCTGCATGCCTGTAAAAGATTACTACCGGATTTTAGGAGTGACACCGGGTACGGATGTTCCTGCCATCAAAAAAGCTTTTCGCAGGCTTGCCATGGAACATCATCCTGATAAGTCCCATACTTCTGCGGAAAACAGTGTTTATTTTCAGGAATTGCAAGAAGCCTACCAGACATTGACAGACCCTTACAAAAGAGAACAGTATCTCTACAACAGGTGGCTGGAAAAATCAATGGGGCACCAGCTTGACCAGGCTATGTCAGCCGAGGAAATCCTTCTTCTTTTCATCAAAGCAGAGCAATACTTCTCCCAAACAGACCATTACAGAACCAATAGCAATCTCTTGCTGCACCAGCTGCTCCAGACATTTAGTGAAAGAAGAATCAATACTATTCTTGAAGGAAAAGATGAACAACAGATCCTGAGTACACTTGATCTTGCAATGAAGCTGTCCAACAGACTGAATGCAAATGAAATGGAGAAATCAATACAACATTTTGGACAATTGCTGGCACAAAAGCCTTATTTGCTCGAACAATGGATGAAGCTCTTGAAAATGAAAAAAAAGGATGAATCAAGAGAAAAATGGACGCTTCCCATGATGCTTTTCATTACAATATTGATTTGCCTTGCCATCTATTGGATCTCAAGATCGTGATCCTTTAAAAAAGGATCAGATCAATCAAGTACCTTTGCGGCATGCACTACGTAACAGCGGAGCATCTTGAGAAATCATTTGGCATTCAACCTCTTTTCAAAGATCTCAGTTTTCATATCAATGAAGGAGACAGAATTGCCCTGGTGGCCAGGAATGGCTCCGGCAAGTCTACCCTGCTCCGCATCCTGGCAGGTATAGAGCCCCCTGATGGTGGGAAGATAAGGATCAACAAGGATGTAAATGTGATCCTGTTTGAACAGGATCCTGCTTTTTTTGAAACCGCATCGATACTAGACAATATTTTCGCACACGACCATCCCATTCTTAATGCCATCAAACGGTATGAAGCTGCGGAAGATTCTGGTGATAGCGAAAAGGTGACTGCCGCAATCATGGAAATGGATGAAAAAGGGGCATGGGATTTTGATGCAAAAGTGAAACAGATTCTTGGCAAGTTGAATATTCATCATCTCGATCAGACTGTCTCCAGTTTGAGTGGTGGCCAAAGAAAAAGGGTTGCCCTGGCCAGAACTTTAATCGACATTGGTTTTGATCAACAACATTGTCTGCTGATCATGGATGAACCGACCAATCATCTTGATGTGGAAATGGTGGAATGGCTGGAACATTATATCGATAAAGAGAATGTGACCCTCCTCCTCGTCACACACGATCGTTATTTTCTGGATTCTGTTTGTCATGAAGTATGGGAACTCGACAACGGCCAATTGTACTCCTACAAAGGGAATTACGAAAACTACATGGAGAAGAAAGCTGCCCGTATGGAAAGCGAAGCAGCCACGATCGACAAGGCCAGAAACACCTACCGCAAAGAATTGGAGTGGATGCGTAAGCAACCCAAAGCTCGCACAACCAAATCCAAAAGCCGTCAGGATGCCTTTTATGAAATTGAAAAAGTAGCAAAGAGGAGAATTGAAGAAAAGAAACTGGAGCTACAGCTCAAAATGAATCGATTGGGTGGAAAAGTAGCTGAACTGAAAAAGGTATACAAGAAGTTTGATCAAAGGATCATACTTTCCGGCTTCGACTATACCTTCAAAAAAGGAGAAAGGATAGGTATCATCGGAAAGAATGGAGCGGGCAAATCAACTTTTGTCAATCTCCTGCAAGGAATCGAAGAACCAGACAGTGGCAAGATCAATATCGGTGATACCGTTGTCTTCGGATATTATTCCCAGCAGGGATTGGCTTTGAAACAGGATATGCGGGTGATTGAATTTGTAAAAAGCATTGCAGAAAGCTTTCCCTTGGCGAAGGGTGGCTCACTTTCTGCCGCCCAGTTCCTTGAACTATTTCTGTTCAGTCCCGATCAGCAATACAGCTTTATCAGCAAACTGAGCGGCGGTGAAAAACGCAGGCTTCAATTGCTTGCGATCCTATTCAAAAATCCAAACTTCCTGGTGCTGGATGAACCCACGAATGACCTTGATCTCCCCACCCTATCTGTGCTCGAACAATTTCTCCTTGATTTTCCAGGATGCCTGCTGATCATCAGTCATGACCGATATTTTATGGATCGTATCGTTGACCACCTGTTTGTTTTTGAAGGAGATGGCATCATCAAGGATTTTCCCGGTAACTATGCATCTTACAGGGAGGAAGAAGAAAACAAAACGATAGAAGTAACTGTTCAACCTAAACAAGAAGAAAAGCCATTTCTTCAGGAATCAGCAACCGTAAAGAAAAAAGCAGGCTTCAAGGAGAAACGGGAGTTTGAATTGCTGGAAAAAGAAATTGAAAAACTGAATGCAGAAAAACATACACTTACGGAACAGCTCTCCTCCGGAACCCTTGACTATCCTTCACTTGAAAAAGCATCGAACAGAATCAAAGAAGTTCATGCTTTGATTGATGAAAAAGAAATGAGATGGCTGGAGTTGAGTGAGATGATGGGTTGAGAGAGGTTGAGGGAAGTTGAAAGAGGTTGAGGGAGGTTGAAATTTTAAATCTATAAACCTCACTACACCTCCCTCAACTTCCCTCAACCTTTATACGCTGCTCTATCCAACCGATCATTGATCGCTCTGCCAATACCCTCATCAGGAAATCTTTCTGCAAGAATGATCTCTGCAGAAGAAGCATCAAGCTGTCGCATCGCAGCAAAGAGTCCAGCTGCGGCTTCTGCCAGATCTCCTTTTGGAGATAAAATAATCTCTGCCGTGGAAAGAATAGAAGGAGATTGTCTAAAGGCCAAGACTCCAATTCGCTTATCCCTATACTCCAGATAATTCTCTTCGATATCACCCAACAAAAGAGGCTTTTGGGTAGCATAATGACTTTTCAATTGCCCCGGTGCAGTTGGGGAAGCATGAGACAATCTCGTCTCAACCCGCATTCCAGTCAATTCTCTTATCTGTTCTGCACTGATAGCACCCAAGCGATGTATGATGATTGAGTCATCTTCAATTCCTACGATGGTGGACTCCAATCCAACATGACAATTACCCCCCTCCAAAATATAGGGAATCTTACCATTCAATCCTTCCAATACATGTGCTGCTGAAACGGGGCTGACATATCCTGATGGATTGGCACTGGGTGCTGCCAGCGGGAAATTCAAACGGGACAATAGCGACAAAGTAACTGTATGATTGGGTATCCTGATGGCAACCCTTGACGAACCTGCAGTCACCAGGTCCGGTACCAGATCAGATTTAGGAAGCAGATAGGTAATGGGGCCAGGAGAAAACATTTCCATGAGCTTGACAAAAGGCTCAGGAATGCTTATTACCAATTTTTTTGCCTGATCGACTGATGCTACATGCAGAATAAGCGGATTGAACTGGGGTCTTTGCTTTGCTTCGTAGATCTTGGCAATGGCTTTTGGATCCAGCCCATTTCCCGCCAGTCCATATACCGTTTCTGTGGGTATGGCCACCAATTCGCCCCCTTTTAATAATGCAAGGGCGTGATCAATATCTGTTCCTATTTGGGTTTCCAGCATAAAAAAATGTCCCGAACGAGTCGGGACAAAGTTAAATCAGTATTGCGACGATCAGGCTTTTGACTTTTCTTTCTTTTCAGTCTTGGGCTTGATGGAGAAAATGATTTTCTGGTTTTCTTTATCAAGATCTGCAATCATCACATCGCCGGGCTTTATACTCATATTGAGGATTTCTTCTGCAAGCGGATCTTCAAGATATTTCTGGATAGCCCGATGCAATGGCCTTGCACCAAATTGAGAATCATATCCTTTATCAGCAATAAAATCTTTTGCATCCGGCGTGAGCTCCATGGTGAATCCAAGAGCAGAAAGTCGCTTCATCACTCCTTTCATAAGGATATCGATGATCTCGAAGATGTGTTCTTTTTCCAGAGAGTTGAAGATGATCACATCGTCTACCCTATTCAGGAATTCAGGCGAGAAAGTTCTCTTAAGCGCCTTTTCGATAACCGCCTTATTGGCCTCTTCAGCATTGGCCTGACGGGCACTGGTGGCAAAACCCACACCTTCACCGAAATCCTTCAATTGGCGAACACCAATATTGGAAGTCATGATGATCAGGGTATTCTTGAAATCTACTTTTCTACCCAATCCATCGGTCAATTGTCCGTCGTCCAGCACCTGGAGCAGGATGTTGTAGATATCCGGATGTGCTTTTTCGATTTCATCCAACAAGATCACTGAATAAGGCTTTCTTCTTACACGCTCTGTGAGTTGTCCGCCTTCTTCATAGCCAACATATCCGGGAGGGGCTCCAATCAAACGACTGACGGTAAATTTCTCCATGTACTCACTCATATCGATACGGATCAATGAATCCTCCGAATCGAACATATGGCGAGAGAGTGCACGGGCCAATTCGGTCTTACCAACGCCTGTTGGACCCAGGAAAATAAACGTACCTATGGGTTTCTTGGGATCTTTCAATCCCACTCTGTTGCGCTGAATGGCTTTGACAACCTTGGTGATGGCTTCGTCTTGTCCTACAACCATGCCTTTCATATCGATCGACATGTTGCGCAACTTTTCCGTTTCCGCCTGCACCATGCGCTTTACGGGAATACCGGTCATCATGCTTACTACTTCAGCAATATCCTCTTCGGAAATTGGATAGCGTTTGTGCTTGGATTCCTCTTCCCATCCGGCTTTCGCAACTTCCAGTTCTTCCTGCAGTTTTTTCTCCGTATCGCGAAGACTGGCAGCTTCCTCGAAACGCTGGCTCTTTACCACACGATTTTTTTCCAGTTTGATATCTTCTATCTTTTTTTCCAATTCAATGATATCATCCGGTACATTGATGTTCTTGAGGTGAACCCTTGCGCCCACTTCATCCAGCACATCGATGGCTTTGTCAGGCAACAAACGATCAGTCATGTAACGATCGCTGAGCTTTACACAAGCCTCAATAGCATCCTGTGCATAATCGACATTGTGATATTCTTCGTAACGGGATTTGATATTGTTGAGGATCTGAATGGTTTCGTCCACGGATGGTGGCTCCACCATCACTTTCTGAAATCTTCTATCGAGAGCTCCATCTTTTTCGATGTGCATGCGGTATTCATCTAAGGTAGAAGCACCAATACATTGCAATTCCCCTCTTGAGAGTGCGGGTTTGAAAATATTGGAGGCATCCAATGATCCGCTGGCGCCACCGGCACCAACAATGGTATGGATCTCATCAATAAAAAGAATTACATCACGGTTTTTTTCCAATTCGGTCATGATGGCCTTCATGCGCTCTTCAAATTGCCCACGGTATTTGGTACCGGCTACCAATGCAGCAAGATCGAGTGATACTACTCGCTTATCAAACAATACCCTTGAAACCTTGCGCTGCACGATGCGAAGGGCCAATCCTTCTACGATGGCAGTCTTACCCACACCGGGCTCCCCGATAAGAATGGGGTTGTTCTTTTTCCTTCTTGAGAGTATCTGTGAGACTCTTTCTATTTCGGCCTCCCGACCAACAATCGGATCAAGAGATCCGGATTCAGCAAGTTTGGTGATATCTCTGCCGAAATTATCCAACACCGGAGTTTTGCTTTTGCCTCCGGCAGGTGCTGCTTTGGCTTTTTGCTGGCTCTTCCTTTCTTCATCAAACTCTTCTTCAGGTTCATCTGAAAACTCACTTTTCACATCATTGCTTCTCACCGTGCCCAGTTCATTCCTGAAAAGGTCATAATCCACATCAAACTGGTTAAGGATCTGTGTGGCGATATTTTCCTTGTTCTTGAGGATGGAGAGGAGGAGATGTTCCGTTTCAACAACTGGGCTTTTCAGGGCCTTAGCTTCCAGTACAGTTACCCTGATCACTTTTTCTGCTTGGCGGGTCAAAGGAAGACTGTTGATATTTTGGATATTCTTGCCTGATTTATCTTTCACTGCCATTTCAACCTCTTTCCTCAATTCATAAAGATCTACATTGAGGTTTTGTAGAACTTTCAATGCCGTGTTCTCTCCCTCACGAATGACACCCAAAAGAAGGTGTTCCGTACCGATAAAATCATTGCCTAATCTGAGGGCTTCTTCCCTGCTATAGGAGATGATCTCTTTTACCTGTGCTGAAAAATTATTGTCCATAGAAGCTCAGATTTTAGGTGTCCTTACAATAATAACGAATAATTCCCACAATCAAATGAGGTATCTTTGCGAAGAAATCCCATCAAAAAGCAGACGATATATGAGGGTCAAAATTGATACCAAGGAAATATTTCATGTCATTTCAATTGAGGAGCCGCAACTTACTGCTATAATGGCAGAGGAATTGGAAGAACTTGTTAAAAACCAGTTGCAATCAGAAGGCAAAAGTGTGATCCTGGATATGCACCTTGTTGATCAAGCAGATGCTACCATTGCGGTATTGCTCAACAAGCTTCATGAATGGGTATATGGTTCAGGCAGATCTTTTGTAATCTGTTGTATAAATCAATCTCTAAGAAAAACTTTTGAGCTGGCCGGCGTATTTGACAGTCTAAACATCACACCCACTGATTCAGAAGCCTGGGATATTGTTCAGATGGAAGAGATCGAACGGGAACTGGGAATGGATTTCTGATAAAAATCATCAAAATCTTATGCTGGCCGTCACCATACTCGGAAACAACTCTGCATTGTCGATGCACAACAGGCATCAGACTGCCCAGCTGGTAACGGCAAACGACCTGCAATTTCTGGTGGATTGCGGAGAAAGCACACAGGAACAGATGCAGCGTTTCAAGATCAGAAAAAGTAGGATCGATCATATATTTATTTCCCATTTGCACGGGGATCATTATTATGGATTGCCGGGATTGCTGAATTCCTATTCCCTCAACAATCGCGACAAACCGCTGCATTTATATGCAACGCCAATATTGAAAGAGATCATTGAGTTGCAGCTCAAGGCGGCAGATGCAAAGTTGAATTATGAACTGATCTTTCATCCGATTACAAAGGCCGGTAGCCTTCTGAAATTTGATGGCATCGAAGTGTCCTGCTTTCCGGTTTCACACCGGATACCTTGCTGGGGATTTGTTTTCAACAGCATAGTAAGAAAGGGTAGCCAAACGCTCAAATATGCATATTGTGCAGACACAAAATATGATGAGAATATTCTGGGATTTATCAAAAACGCAGACCTCATCTATCACGAATCCACTTACCTGGAAGATCAAAAAGAAAAGGCAGAGGCACGCTTCCATTCTACCAGCAAGGAGGCGGCAAGGATAGCCAAAAAAGCAATGGCTAACCGATTGCTGCTGGGACATTTCAGCAGTAAATATCCTGATCTTGCTCCATTTCAAGATGAGGCCAGAGAGATCTTTCCCAACACTGAAATTTCCGTGGAGGGGGTTAGTTACATTGTATCTTAAGCAAAATGGAAAGAAAAGAATCCATAGATCAGCAATTCATCAACTCAGATTTTGAGAACATTTCACTCATTGATCAAGAATTTGAAAACTGCTCATTCAAGAACTGTAATTTCAGCGCATCCATTTTGAATGGATCAACGTTTACAGAAACTGTGTTTGAGGGCTGTAATTTGTCCCTGACAAAAATGAAAAACAGCAGCTTAAGAAAAGTCAGTTTTATGAACTGCAAAATTATCGGCGCTCACTTTGACGAATGCAATCCTTTCCTACTGGAAATGATGTTTAAAGACTCTATCATCGAACTTAGTTCATTTTGCAGTTTACAACTAAAGGGTATTTTATTTGAGAATTGCAAACTCATAGAATCAGACTTCACTGCAGCAAATCTGAGTGGTGCCATATTCAAACAATCGAACCTGGAAAGAAGTATATTCTTCAACACTATTCTTGAAAAGGCTGATTTCAGCAGTGCATACCACTACTCGATTGATCCACAACAAAACAACCTTAAGCGTGCAAAATTTTCCTATCCTGCCCTTCTGGGGTTACTTGAAAACCATGGATTGGATATCATTTAAAAGCCACTATTTTTTCTCCATTTTATTTTCTGAAAAAAAATAAACTCCTATATTTGCAACCCAATTCAGCCACAAAGCTGTATGAGGATCGGTAGTTCAGTTGGTTAGAATGCCGCCCTGTCACGGCGGAGGTCGCGGGTTCGAGTCCCGTCCGGTCCGCAAAATTAGATAATAACCCATTGATTTTCAGTGGGTTATTTTTTTGGTGTAAAACCAGGTGTAAAACCTCGTTATGATTTTCAGAAGTTAGTAAGAAGGGGGTTTATATCACCCTTCTCGTCTTTTTCTCCGTTTTCTCTCTTTGTCATACTCTCTTAAGGTGTCCTTGTAGATTGGGTCGTTCTCACATCTTACATTTCTTCGTTGAATTCTCTTCTGGTTCTCACAAGAACGACAATCATTTCTGTGATTGTTCCCTGATTTTCGGAACATCTCTAATGGTTTCTCCAATTGACAATCCTTACAAATTTTTGTCCCATTTTCTTTTTTCATATTCATTTTATTAAGTTTTTAAAATGATAGAAAACAGGATTGATTAAGTCAAATGGGGGGTAAGTAAAAAAAACTACACATAGTGTTTCCTTTTAGACAACAACTCGTATTTATTATCATACTGATAGGAAATAAAACTCCTATTTGTCTATGTTATGAGATATAATCAAAAGTTGAATAGAGAATATGGTCAGTTTATAGGAAGTATGGATTGGGATATACATATCACCATCCATTATCTAAAAGGATGTAAGTCATCAGGGGGAAGAAAGAATATTCAGAACATATACAACAAAAATAGAAACCTAATTCAAAGATTATTCTTCATAAGTGAAAGAAATAGTGATTACAAGAATATACATAATCACTTACTTATTAAACTATCATCCCCGACCGAGAGAATTAAGTTGAATAAATATTCTTCAATTACCAATATTGATGAGAGATTAATACCTGAATTACTTCGGGGTGAGAATTGTGAAAATGTAAGTCAATATGTATGTAAGTTCATTGACCGAAATGTGGATTGGGATATTCTTTTATAACAACTTCCCTAATTGACCACTTTTTAGTTGTTCATACATCATCTGACCGATAAACCCTTTGATTTTGGGGTCGTCAATTTTTTTGAAGAAATCAAATCTCTCGTTGAAAAAAGACATTATTGTTTTATCCAAAATATCATCAAACTTCTGTCGTTTGTTCGTTTCAGAATTGTCCCCATTCATCACCTTTTGAAGACCCTCATCGGTGAATATCTTTTCTTTCACCTTATTTAAATCAAGTCGGTCTTGTTCTGAAATTTCAGAACCATAAACCTCATTAATCTGATTTATAATCTTTGACAATAAGTCCATTTCCTGAACTTCAGTTCCTTTGGATTGTCCAACATCAATTCCTTTAAGAATTCCTCCTTTCTCACCATCTTCCAAATTAATCTTACCTGAGAATGTCTGTTGAATACGGAAACTCTCCAAATCCACAGAATTCAAAATATCCCTAACATCAGGTTTCTCTCTTTTAGGGAGTTTTTTGTTTAAATACTTTACAAAAACAAACAACTTTTCCAACTCCAGGTCGGTAAAGGTCATTATTTGAGTGATATACCCATATAGACGGATGTAGGATTGAATATTAGACCTAAATAACTCTCTTTGGTCTTCATCCTGTATTTCCTTCCATTTATCAACAACCCTGTTTAGAATCGGTTGTAATTGTTCCTGAGGGGTATTAGGGTTGTAGAAGATATTACTAAACTCATCTACCTCATATTTGGTGAATAAATGAGTTCCTTCTATATCATTTTGAAGGGTGTATAACCTGTTTGGGTCTGTTTCCTCCTCCAACATAGTATTCTCATAGTAATCCTTAAAAGATTGATAGATATCCTTTGGTTCATTCACAAAGTCCAAGACAAATGTATCTGTCTTTCCAGTTGTTTTCCTGTTTAATCGTGAAAGTGTTTGAACACATTGAAGACCTCCCATTGTCTTATCAACATACATACTATGAATGAGTGGTTCATCATAACCTGTCTGGAATTTATTGGAAACGATTAATATTCTGTATCGGGGGTCTTTAACTCCTTCGGGTATTGAAACTTTGGGGGGTAATTTATTCAGATTATCCTCAGTATATTCCTGTCCATCCATTCTGACCATTCCACTAAACCCAACTAAACAGGAATAAGGTAATCCCATTTCCTCCATCTGTTTTTTCATCTCTTGGTAAAACTGAACACAATGTTTCCTTGACCGAACAACCACCATTCCCCGTCCTTTTCCTTGTATCTTTTTTGAAGTATGTTTAACAAAGTGTTCAAGGATGATTTTAACCTTGTGTTTAATTGTAATAGAGTGTCCATCCACATACTTCACCAATTCCTCCATTACCTTATTCTTTGGTAACTCCTTGTCCTCATCAACCTCTTTGTTCAATTTAAACCAACGGGAGTAAGTTGTATAATTTTGTAGGACATCCAAAGTGAATCCTTCGGTAATTGATTGTTTCATTGAATAGATATGAAACGGAACAAACTTACCTACTGAATTTTTCCTACCGAATATTTCAAGTGTCTTATTCTTGGGGGTTCCTGTAAATCCAAAAAATGAAATATTGTCTTTTTTACCTCTACTTCTAATTTCATCTAATATCTTTCTATCAACATCAGTGTATTCATCTTCATCATCCTCGTCTGTTTCAGTTTCTTCCCCTTTAGATAATGACTTCTTTAAATGTTTGGAACTTTCTCCCGATTGACTTGAATGAACTTCATCTACAATAATTCCGTATGTCCTATTTGGTATTTTGTTTATTATTTCAGATATACGAGGAAATTTTTGAATTGTAGAAATAATAATGTCCGCACCTCTCTCAATAAAATCTTTCAATTGAGTACTATTAACATCAACAGGATTAACTACACCTAATGTTTGTTCCAATTGTTTAATGGTATATTGAAGTTGTTGGTCAAGAACCTTTCTGTCAGTTATAACTATGATAGTATCAAACAACCTCTTTGTGTCATTTGGGTCTTTGTAAAGAGATGTAAGAAGATGAGACAACCAACCAATACTATAACTTTTCCCTGACCCAGTTGTATGTTGAATTAGATAGTTTTTCCCAACACCCTCTTCCAGAAGAGAACTCCTTATTTTTCTTATAACTTCTAATTGATGAAAACGAGGAAAAACTAAAAGTTCTGTCTTCTTATCTATAACCCTTTGTTCTTTATCACTCCATTCTTTTTCTTTTTCAACAGACAGATGAACAAAATTTTCAAGAATATCTAATACAGAGTTAGGAGTAAGAATTTCTTTCCACAAATACTCCGTTCTCATTCCATCGGTTTCAGGATTATCTATTCCTTTATTGTAGGGGAGAAACCTGGTCTTATCTCCTGACAATCTTGTTGACATAGAAACCCTGTCATTGTCACAACAAAAATGAACTATACACCTTTGAAATTGAAGTAAAGGTTCTTTGTGGTCTCTATCATACTTGTATTGTCTTTCACTATCAAGTATGTTTTGATTGGTTAATTGATTTTTCAATTCCATAGTCATAAATGGAATACCATTTATGAACAACCCCATATCAATACTATTCTCATTCTTTGTAGAATAATGTAATTGACGGACTACTACAAACCTGTTCTTTTTGAATAATTCCTGATGTTCGGGATTAAGGTTGTTTTTGGGTTGGAAATACAACATCCTGAAATTACATCCTCTATCTTTCACACCCTTTCTTAAAACATCTATTAAACCCCTTGATGAAATTTCATTATTGATACGAATAACCAATTTCTTGTCAGTTTCAGAACCATATTGGTCTAGTAGTTTATTGTATTCTTTTTCTTGAGTATCCTTAATAAACCCAATGATGTCTTCAGAAATAGAACAATTTATTCTATCATACTCACTAAATAAACGGGATTTATAACCCGATTGAACTAATGAATGTTCTATATGTTCCTCTAAATTTTTCTCTGAATATCCCATTAGGTTTAATTAAGGTTGTTTGTTACATCAATCTTCCCTGTAATTACTTCACTTATCAATGATTGTCTATATTCTTTTAGTAATTCAATTTTCTTTTGTTCCAATGAAACTAAATCATCAATCTCTTTAGTTCGGGTGTCAATGAAATCAACAATTTCAATTTGTTCCTCAATCGGTGGAAAAACAATTTCTGTATTCATAATGATTTCGGGTGAAACTCTTGGGAGTTTAACACCTGTTGATTGATTGTTTAATAAATCAATTAGTCCTTGAATAAAAAAAGTATAGTAGAAGTATTTGTTGTATCCCTGAATCGTTCTTAAAACAATCATTTCACCCATTGAAAACCCTTCATAGTTGGTAAACAAAATCTTCTTTAGGTAAATCCTTAACTTGTTAAGTAAAATATCTCCCTTTATAAACTTCATACCTTCACCTGTATAATCGGAATAAAGATTAAAACAATTACCCGTATCATTTTCAACGTTTTCAGGAGATATTTTTATATCATTTGTTGATGTTTCACCTTTTTCAGAAATTAACCTTAAACAATATTTCAATTTTTTCACTTCCCAATTTTCAGGAATTTTTCCAATCCATTCAACACCACTATCCTTCATCTTTTCTTTGGAGTTTAACCCTTTAGTAATAACCTCATTTATAAGTGATGTCCGTTGTTGTTTTAAAAGGTCAATTTTTCTTTCTTTAGTTGAAATCAACTTGTCAATCAATTCGGTCTTTTCATCTAAAAAATGGACTATTTGGAGTTGTTCTTGAAGGGGTGGAAGTACAATTGAAATATTACCTAACATTCCTCTACTAATCCGAATCAATGTCGCACCCCTTGATATTAATTCTGTAAACTCTGAATATCTTTTCGAATTGAATTGATAGTTCAAAAAGTGTTTGTTTATGTCGGTTTTAGGACGGAGTATCACATTGTCTACACAAGTAATTACTCTTTTATTTAGTTGGGGTAAAATACAGCTCCTTCCAACTGGTAAGAATAATCTTGAAATAATTAAATCTCCTTCAAATAATTCAGTACAATTTAGATTTACGAAGGTATCTTCTGTGATAAAACCTGAACCTTGTTCTTTATATTTTCCCTCTCCGATATTTCCTGATGTGATGTACCTAATACCATCATCAGACATATCTTTACTTTCAATCCAATCTCCATCAATAAAGGAATTTCTTGAACCATCACTCGTATATTTTATCTTGGTAATACTCCAATGTTCAGGAATATCTCCTATCCATTCTACATTTGATGGGTTATATTTTGGATATTCATTTTTAATCATAGTAAAATTTTAAAAAACATAGCGTCCGTGTTTTTTAACAATTATTATTTCTTCTTCGTTATTCCCATTAAAGTAAAATAATACATCAGACTTTTTTACTAAACCTTGATATAAATCATTTTCCATTTTGTAATAATCGGTATCTGAAAATTCCCTGTTATATATTTTATATTTGTCAGAATACTTCATACCAACTTCTCTTGAAAGTGTATACGAAAATCCCATATCTCCAAACCAATTGAAACCCCAAAATTTAAGATTTTCAGGTTTCATTTTTTCTGTGGGTTTAGAATTCGAATAACCCCTATAAACTTCAAATTCTTCAGGAAGATTTTCCAAGAATGTTCTTTCCTCTGAATTCATAAAATATTGTTTGTTCTCCCTATCACAAGTAAATAATTCTAACCAAAGATGTCTGATTGAAAAAACATTTTCAGAACATTCTTTCCAAAGAAATCTTACAAACTCCCAATATTTTTTGTCTTCTAATTCCCATAATTCTCTACCATTTCTATAATTGTATAACAAAGTACCCCTTTTAGGTTTTCTTGTAAACTCAAGAAAATTATAAACTTTAGAATCTCCAGGTATAGAATCTAAATACCCTTTGAAATCTGAACATTTAAGTAGGTATTTTAAATTTTTTAAATGAGAAACATATCCATCATTGATTGAACTTGATGTGTATTTTAAAATATCATCAAGTTCAAACTCTAATGTTTTAATTGAATAAATAATTCTTTGAGATTTATCACAAAATCTTCCTCTTATTCTTTTTAAATCTGTTAAAAGTAATTTTGATGTTTCTTTAATCTTTAGAAATTCCTCATAGAGTAATTCTAATTTTTCAGTTGGGATACTTTTTGAATCTTCTATGACAATTTGAAAACTCTCATCAAAAAGATAATCTTTATCTAATTTAATTATATACTCACTTTTATTATCCATACATTTAACTAATCAATTTATTCATTAAACCATCAGTTTCTTTTTCCAACTCCAATAGTTCTTTGGTAATATCCTTCAATGAACGGAGTGGTGTGTATTTGTAGAAATACTTGGTAAAGTTTATCTCATACCCAATAGTGTCTTTTGTTCTATCCATCCAACTATTAGGTAAATGAGGTTTAACTTCTCTGTTAAAGTATTCATCAATATCGGTTCCTAATGGTATCCTTTCTGTATCTCTTAATGAACCATCAGGTTTAGTTTTCCCTTGTTTATCTACTTCTACCTTACCATCTTTAACTAATGGTTGTTCAATCACCACTTTGGTATAACCGAAAAACTCATTGTTGAAGATTTTGGAAAATTCAGTGTCATTGAAGTTCTCATATTCTTTGGTAAGTTGTTCCACCATTTCATCGGTAATAAACTTCCTTTTATTACCCAATGATTTCTTCATTTGTTTATAGAATGTGGAACCATCTATCAATTGAACCTTACCTTTTCTCTGTTTGTTCTTTTTGTTTGATAAAATCCATATGTATGTAGTAATACCTGTATTGAAGAAAAGTTGGTCGGGTAATTGAACCACACATTCCAACCAATCATTTTCAATAATCCATTTACGGATGTTACTTTCACCACTACCACTATCACCTGTGAATAAAGGAGACCCGTTGAAGATTACTCCAATCCTTGAACCTGTTGGTTCCATCTTGGAAATCATGTGTTGAAGAAAAAGTAATGAACCATCACTACTTCGTGGTGTTCCTACAAAAAATCTACCATTGGGGTTTTTACTTTCATTTTCAATAAACTCTTGTTCTCCTTTCCAACTAACCCCAAATGGAACGTTAGACATCAAGTAATCAAACTTCATACCTTCAAAATGGTCATTTGAAAGTGATGAACCTAAACGAATATTATTAGGATTTTCTCCTGTTATTAACATATCTGATTTACAAACAGAATATGTTTGAGGATTTAGTTCTTGACCATAAAGGTTAATTTCTATGTTAGGGTTTATATTCTCTAAAATCCAATTTTTACCAATTGTCAAAATTCCCCCAGTTCCACAACAACAATCAAAAATTGACCTGACTTTTCCTTCTCCTTTTAGTCCTTCTTTAATACCACTAAAAACTAATGAAACCAATAATCTAATCTCATCTCTCGGAGTGTAGTGTTCTCCCGATGTTTCGTTTGACATCTCACTAAACCTCCTGAGTAATTCTTCAAAAATCAAACCCATTGAATGATTATCTACTACATTAGGGTGTAGGTCTATTGCAGAGAAAGTTTCTACAACCTGATACAACTTCCCGTTTTTACTTAATTTCTCAATGGGTTTTTCTAATTGAAAGTTTTCAATTATTTCTCTAACATTAGGACTAAATCCATTCAAATAGTTATTGAAATTTAGAGAGATATTGAGGTGGTCTTGTCTTAATCTTTGTAAATCATATTTTGAATGATTATAGAATGATAATCCAATCTCATTTAATAACATAGGGGTTGGGTCATTAACTTTTTTAGAATATTTCTCGTAAAGTTCAATAACCTTGTCTTTAGAAGGTTCTAATACACAATCCAATCTTCTTAAAACCACAAACGGAAGGATTAAGTCTCCATATTCGTGTTGTTTGAAAAGTCCCCGTAAAAGGTCATCACATACTGACCATATAAATGAGGATAGTTCTGAATGTTTATCGTTTGACATTAGGTTGAAAAATTATATTTAAAATTAGCGTATTTAATTGATTTATAGTCTTTTCGGAAAGTGTTGAAACTCAAAGTTGTAAGGGGTTCTATAATTCCTTTATTGACCCCTCCCTCCCCCTAAACAATTCCGTGTGTATCCCCCTCCCTGGAAGGTACTATCCCCCCATCCAAAAATGTAACCCCTTCTGTAAAGTAAGAGTGAAATCTTAAAAAAATGGTACAACAAAAAATATAGTTTCCTGAACTACACTTTTAACGACAACAAGATATTTATTGTATATGAAATACTATGAGAATATAAAAGAAATAAAGTCGGAAAATGGGGTGGTTCATATAGATGTACCCGACAGATTTTATGAATTAGAAGATTGTAAAGAATTTTTTAGAAAACTAATGTTTATAAGGTTTGAGGAGTTGATTTCAAAGTTTAGAACAGAAACAAACATTTTAGTAATCAACCTTCCCCTATACCCTAATTATGAAACTCTTTCCAACTACAATTTAAGAGGTATAAACACTATACTTTTTTATCTTATGAGTGGTCTCGGCAAGAAGTATCAAGAGGAGTTATTAAATTCTAATAATATTATTTTGAATGTGAGTGTATCAGAAGATGAATTTTACACTTTCCCCGTCTTAAATCTTCAATTGTTAATAGAAGGGACATTCTCCGAAAATTTCAGAAACAGGTTAATGAATAAATTAACATCTGATTTATTAATGTATTTAGGAGGTTGTGGTGATGTTGAATACTATGAAAATTTTAAAAGTGAAGAGATAAGGGATATGTTTCTATACTTTCCTCAAAAATTTTATCTCTTCCACAATCTTATTGAAAATCTTATTGACTTTAACGATGGAATTGTTCACTTATTAAGTTATGGTGTATGTTCTTTGACACCCCAAAACCTTTTGAGTAATGATATACCTATTGATGAATTTTACAAAATACGAGAATGTGTCATAAGTCAAATGGGAAGAGAATTAACAAAAAAAGACACTGGATTTGATATGGAAGGTCTAAATTTTGAGTAATTCTATATGTACCATAATCGGGTTTATTATCTGGAAATTGACATATGTTGTATATGAATTTAAATAAAATAAAAAAGGACATTGGAGATTGGATTTATGTTGAGATAAAAGTTCCGACCATAATATTTTTCAACTTTTACCCAACAACTTCAAAATGGTTTCGTGAATTATCACACGGAACACAGGTACTTGGTTCGGTGAAAAACAGAGACTGGTTTAAAAAGTATTTTTATGGGGGATACAGAGGTGAATTCATTAATGAAAATGGAGAAATGACAATCTTACTCATACTTAAAATGAGGAACATTGACGACTTAAATAGAATTCAAAAATCCTTTCGTGTTAGAATAAAAAAATTATTGAAACTTTCAACAATTAGTATCTATATAGACCCCCTTTCAGAGTGTGGGTACAAAGATTTTCCAAGTATAATTGAACGACACAAGAATATACTTCAACCAATTGGAGATGTTTATTCAAAAACCATTGAGGGTATATTATAACCTAATTATTTCAGAGAGACACTATCGTATATGTTGTGGATTTCATCCCTTCTTATCCCTAAATACCTTTTCGTTATTTGTAAACTTGAATGACCAAAAAGTTCTGACAGAAGTATCAAATGTTCATTTGAATAGTTGTTTCTTTCCATTACCTCTCTACCCAATGTCTTCCTGAACAAATGAGATGACACGTTACCATCAACACGAATACGATATTTTCTAAAAATACTCTTCAATTTTACATTCACATATGATTTATCAATTGGTTTTGTCCCAAATCTGTTCAAAAACATAAATGTAGTCTCGTCTTTCACCCCAATTTTTACTTTAATTCTATCTACAAGTTCTAAAAGGTCATTATTAATCTTTATTGACCTCATGTTTCCCGTTTTTTGTTCTTTTAGTTGTAATATGTCTTTACCCAAAATATCCGAATACTTCAACCTTAAAAGGTCTGAAATACGAAGTCCAGTTAATACCCCTATGGATATCAATAAACAGAACTTGTATTCTTTATCTCTTTCCAACTTTGACACCAAACTCTTAAAGTCATTCCAATCAATGTACGATGTTGTTGTTTGTGTTCCTTTTAAACTCATAAAAAGGGTGATTTTAAATAAAAGTATAAGTTGGGGGTGAAATTATTTTAAACCAAAATCCTGAAACCCTTACCAGTATTGACTTTTAGAAACTATGTTATACTATTGATAGAAGTATAATATAGTGACCTAAACTTCAACTGAACGTCCTTGACCCTTCTATATTTTGAACAGACCATCATTAATATCAAATTCAAGGTTTCCAAAATGAAGGGTTTTACTTTATGAATAAAGACCCGAGTATTGGAAGAGTCACCAACCATTTCAACGATAACCCGTTCAACAGGGATTTCAGGGAGAGAAAACTCCCTATTGGAAAGAAATTGTAAGGTCTGAATCTCTACCCTCTGAATGAAGGGGAACTCCATTCTAACTTGTCTATTAAGTAACTTCTCCGTTACCTTCAACTCAAATAATAGTTCATCTACATTCATATTGATGTTTTACAATAATTATTTATCATTTTTGGGAGGTCTTCTTTTCTTAATC
>Ga0315901_10002808_pt1 | contig 23428 bp, 22 predicted proteins | sample LakEriMetagenome_10_FD_203761 | JGI IMG/M metagenome (GOLD analysis project Ga0315901, IMG submission 203761) | Freshwater fungal communities from buoy surface, Lake Erie, Ohio, United States - Buoy 2 MA116 | ecosystem: Environmental > Aquatic > Freshwater > Lake | place: USA: Lake Erie, Ohio... | reverse complement strand
TAACTTGTGTGCCACCAGAACCAGAACCAAGATCGGCAAGTGCAGTTGCTTGGTCAGCAGTTGCTTGGATTTCAAAGTACTGTGCATTGTTACCAGTGCCAGAAATCATAACGATTGTATATGGTGTATATGTTAGACCAGTTCCGTTACCAACAGTAGAAACAACAGCAGTACCATCTTCTTGAGTAACAGTAAAACCAGTTACATTTGGTGAAGTACCAGTAACAGCGGAAACTTCATAAATCTTACCAGCAGTGTGTCCAGTGATAGAACCAGTACCTGTGATAGTTCCACCAAATACAATATGGTCACCAGTTGCTAGAGTAGTGGCATCACAAGTAAACTGACCGCCAGTACCAGAGATAGCAACACCAGCAAGAGCAGTACGACCAGCTGCAGCATCAGCAGAAGCTGCAAGACGGAAAGTACCTGCGGCTAAACCGATAGCTGAAACATAGTAACTAGTACCATCAACTAAACCAGTGATAGAAGTTCCGCCACCATTGTAATACTTAACTTCTTCAGCAGCAACTAAGCCGTGAGTAGTGTAAGCAATTTGCTCAGTGGTAATAGTAACACCAGAAGTAGGAATAGTGCGTTTTGGTTTAGCAATAGCAACAGTTGGTGCTGAAGTATAACCCAAACCTGTGTCGGTGACAGCAATTGTTGTAACCGCTCCGCCAGCGATAGATGCGGTAGCTGCAGCACCTGAACCTGCACCACCAGAGAAGGTAACTGCTGGTGCTTCCAAATATCGAGATCCACCGGTTGAGACAGACACTGCGGTTACATTGTCGCTACCAGCACCACTTTCTGCGGCGTCCACCAAAAACAAACCAATTGTTGCGTTTGTTGTATAAACACCAGAAGTTGTATTACCATAGAGTAATGCAACATTTGCTGCTGTAGGTGCGGCTGCAACAGATTTTACATCAGCTACATTGACTATTGTTGAGTTAACGGCCCAGTATGGTGCGTTAGCTGCGTTATCGTTATTTCCCCAAGATGACATTTTATTCTCCTTTTAACCGAGGGTTATGTTTATATTTATCTTTTTCCAGAATCAGGTTTACGCATCTTCATCATAGGGTCGATTTCGATGGTATCTCTTTTTTCACCAGTCAAGGTGGTGCCACCCGTCATAATTGCAGCGGCCTGTGGTTTTTCCATATTGGAATTGTCTGTTGCTCTTTGAATCTTTGGTTTCTTACCATAACTTGCAGCAGGTTTATCTTCCTTTTCATGGTCATAAATCTCCTCTTTCATGCCCTTTCTTTTATAGATGGACTTGATAATTCGAGCAGACTTAGACATTTGAATCAGTTTCTTATTTTTATCCTTTGGTGCAACATCATCTGGACTGTTTGCACCGTCATTAGGCATAGATGTTGCGGCCATTGGGTCTTGATAGTTTTCATTCTTTGGTGTACCATCAGCCTTCTTGTGTGACTTGTAACCTTTGTTCTTCATAGACCATGCTAGAGCCCAAGGATTATCAATGTCTTTGTGTTTCTTCATTGCTTTGACAGTACCTTCAAAACCAGGAGGTGCAACTTCAGACACAACTTCTTCTTTTTGCACAGGCTTTTGTTCCGGTGCATACTTCTTTTTTAAATATTTGTCAACCTTACGAGCATACTCATCTTTTACTTCTTCTTTTTGCACAGGCTTTTGTTCTGGTGGTTTCTTGTTCAACAGTTCGTTACCTAGGCGTTCTTCACGCTCACGTTTCTCTTTGGCTTGTTGTAAAGCCTTGTACATACGAATAGAAGCAGATGCAGCCTCATTAACATCTTCATTTTTACTGTTTAGATAGTTACCAACAGTATCAATGTAGTCTGATGCCAATGTCAATTTAGACTGAACCCATGCAGGTAGTTGTTTCTCATAATCGGTACCAATGAAATCACGAACCATCTTCACGGCACGTTCCATCTGATCCAACTGATTTAGAACCATACTACCTTCATCATCCATCATTTGACCCATTGCAATCGCAACATGATTTTCATCAAGTTCAAGGCTTTCTCTTAGCCTTGTCACAAAGGTATAGTCTTTCATAGTCAACACACCTTTTTTACGAATGTGTATTAACTTCTCAACAACCTTGTGCAAATCCATATCAGTCTTTGCATCTTCACGAGCATACTCCAACATACGAATCAACAATGGAATATCAAACATAACAACATCCATCTTGTCGATTGCTTCAGTTATAGATTCCAACATGTGGTCTCTTTTCCACTTGATGAATTGTCCTGTCTTAGAGTGTGCAACCTTCTGATCTTTTGTTGCAAATTCTGGATTGATACCCCTAGATTTTAGGTATGTGTTTAAAGCAGCATCTTCCGCAATGTTTGCTTTTGCGGACCACGGATCTCTAGGATTGGTACCGAAAGTTGGCTTATCTGCGGTGCCCTTGACTATTGATTTTATTGTTTGCGCTTTGCTCATTTTTTACCTTATTCTGATGTACCTGTTTTACCCATCATTTCGTTCTTAACTCTTTTCAAAGATTTTTTGGCCAAGTATCTTGCGTGATTTAATGGCTTCAAATCTTCTGCATCATTGATGTTAGAGACAAAAGGTCCGTCTTCCTGACTGGTTGGTCCTTTTGCCTCATTTACTTTTTTTCTGTGTCCTGTTCTGGTGTGTCTTTTTGTTTAGAACCACCGTAACGAGAACCTTGTTTAACACCTGAACCACCATTTGGTTTTGGTTCTGCACGCTTCTTAACATCGGCCATCATTTCTTCCCAGCCTTCTTTGAATTGGCGCAGAGTTTTTGGTGTTCTAATATCAACCTCTTCTTTGGCCAAACGATCAACTGCCTTGTCAATATTAACTTTGCGTTTGCGTGAATCGGATTTAAACTTATCAGCAAGTGAAGTATTTGCATCTTTCATACTAGGGCTTCTTGCCTTGGATGCACGATTTTCAAAATCAGCTCCAATTTTACGAGAAATTGTGGAGTCAGCAGCTGCTTTTTTAACATAAGAACCTAGAGTGCTTTTGGACAACTCATCAATTTGTTCAGATTCCTCTTGGACTTTGTTTTGCATCTTAGCTCTAATACCACTAATTGTGCTATTTGGTTTTAATGCGGCACCAGTATTTGTATCAAAATTCTTACGGTCTTGTTGTTTTTGACCTGTTGCAACATTACCACGATCTCTTAATTGACCTAGTAGACTTTCATCAACAACTTCTTCTTTTTGTGGTTCTGGTTTCTTACCAGTTTGTGGTAGACCCATCTTGCGTTGTAGGTCTTTGCGTTGATCTTCATCTGAACCACCAGTCAAAGCTTTAAATGCTTTCTTGGCAACATCTTTGATGCCCTCATCAACAGTTTCTTCTTCTTTGACAGCTTTCTTTTCACCACGAAGAATCTTGAAATCTTCTGGATCAACTTTGTTGTTTTTATTTTTATCAATTAAATGTTGATTGCCCTTGAGTGCTTCTTGTTGAAGAATTTCCTCAATTGCTGAAATCATGCTATCTTTTTTTCTTAGGTCGATCATCTTATGCTCCTTTAATGTTTTTTGCGGCTGCTGCCATGGTTTCACCTTTGGCTTGAGCTGCGCCGCCGTGGCCAAAATGTTTTTCTCTGTCTGCTTGGTCATCGTATTCTTTAGCTTTGTCCATCAAGTGTTTCTTTTGACGAGCAATTTCTTTAGAATCATTTTGTGCAGTTTCTGGTGTGGATTCTTTGACGAACTCTGTGAATTTTTTCATTTCTTTTTCTTCTTGTTAAAGTAACCCATTTTATCCTTTGGATTTTCCATTGGCTCTTTGTTTGTCGAACCACCTAAAACACCAGCAACTCCCATTTCGGAATCTGATGGATCATTATATGATTCCCTGAATCTTTTAAAATTAACTTCTTCTCTATATGTCACATCGCCAAGACCAGACATAGGGTATACTGTTCCCTGTTGGCGAGTATCAAATTCTTGGCCGATTCCAGAAATATTTCTTACCCTCTGACTAACAGTAGGAGAATCGACCAAACCTTTTTTCTTTATTTTTTCTTTGTCTTTGCTGAAGTTGCTTTCTTTCGGGGCTGGGAAGACTTTGACTGTGGGGCCGGAGTCTTCGGTGTAGGTTCTGAAGGTGTAACCTCCACGCTTGGAGTTTCTGTCCCACTTGATACTGTCGGCGTTGGAGTCTCCTGCACGATTGTCTGGGGTAATGTCACCTGGACCGTCTGCACTGGGGCCGGTTCCGGCTGATACTTTTGGATGTCCAGTGGATGATTGTCCTGTACCGGTGCGCTTGGTTTTGTAATTTTCAACAAATCTAAAATTCTTTTTAACATTTTCATTTTCCTTAAAAACAGAGTCAGTTATACTATATTTACCATGACTTTCCAACCAAGAGAACGCAATTTCATTAAATTTTCTGTTCTCAATAAATGTATTTATTTTTTCGTAAGTATCAGAAATATCTTCTTCAAGTTCTTCTATTGAGGAACTATTGTTGAATTCCATGAAATTCTGAAAGTTTTGAATGTATGCTTCTTTGCAGGCTTGGCCAAGTTTCCATTTGTCGTATCTGATTGATTCGGCAAGTGTTTTTGTCAATCGTTCGTTTCTTGCTTTGCTTGCTTCATTCGTGGTATCAACGAATACCATAGTGGTACTGTAACCTAATTCTTCTAGTTCTTCCTTGATGGTAAGTATTCTGGTGTGGTCATCTGCTGGTCCATTGATGATTAGAGGACCACGATTGCGGATTGCTTCTCTGCGGTGGTCGTTCGTCTTTTCAGATAACTTTTGTTTGTCCATTAGATATTCAAAAGCTTGCACCGAATTCAACTCTACAGCCTTTGCTTCTGCAATGGCTTCACGGATGATAATGTCTTTACCAGAACCAGGACCACCTGTTACAAATATGGCTCTGAAAAGTCCACGATTGTAATTCTCATTTATACCCATGCCCTTACGAACATCACGGAACAATTCTTTTGCATGTTTCTCTGGTACATGTGATGGAACACCTTGTTTAAAGGAATTAAAATCACCATTCTTCGCATGTTCACGCATCTTGGATGCTGACATACCTTCTGCACCTTCGGCATCAGGATCACGCTGGCCAGCAGACTTAACTTCAATCTTTTTAAAATTGAATAACTTTCCTGGACCTTCACCGTTGTACTGATGTAGTTTTTGTTCATATTCAGAGGTTCTATCTGAACCTGCAACCATTACCAAGTGGTCATGGCCAGCTGCATGTAATGCTGCAGCGTGTTGTAAGAATGTTGGTTTCTCTTTACTGGATGCTGTTATATTTGCACCAGGAAAGAATCTTTTAGCATGTTTGATTTTGCTTGCTGTTTCTAGTGGATTCTTCTTCGCATCCATAGAATGTGAAACAATGATATGATGTGGTGCTTTATAGTCTTTTGCTATCTGTTGTACTTTATCAACCAACTTCTCATGGCCAATAGTTGGTGGATTCATACGACCAAATGCCATCACCACAGGTGTATGTGTCTGTGCATCTTCTTGTAACTTTTCTAAAAACTTTTTCATATGTTTCTAATCCCAGCAAAATTTCTCTTAGAGAATTCCGCACGATTGACAAATTTATCCGATTCTTTGTCGTGATGGAAAACATATCCTTCAGGATTCGCAGATTCGCCGCCGTGTGTATGTTGAAATTCTTGGTGTTGATTCATAACACCAATGAGTGTATCTTTGGCCTTCTGTATGTGACCGTGCATCTTAAATACATTGTTATAGTGTTTTTTATTTTTTTCAATTTTACCAAGTTCAGCTTTAAGATCAGCTTGTTTGGCTGTACGATTCTTTTCAACTTTAAGTTTATCAATTTTTTTATTCGTATCGGTTTCTAACCAATTCTTAAAGTTTTGATGGTTAGGTTCTTCACCTGTTCTAACTGTATGATTCATATAGGTTTCCAATGGACCACCAACTCCATGATGTGCTTTTGTACCATCATACATGTCATCACCATGAGTGTCATGTACTGATTGAGCCATTGCAATGTGTTTGTTGAATTTCTTCTGTTCTTCTGGACTGAAATGAACTTTTGCTGTGTCCATTCTTGGATCGACTGAGAACACATCTGGATGTTTCTTAAAGTTTTCGTGGTCAACTTCATGTGATGCATTTAGATTGCCTGCATCTTTACCTTGATATGACAGGTGTGTCACAACACCAATTTTTGCTTTCTTAACATCGGCCGCATGTTGTCCGTGGGCAGTATAAGTTAGACCAGATGGATTTGGATGGAAAGAATGCCCACCACCTTTCTCTGGTTGTTTGTCACTTTTGTCGGTACCAAACATCATATCACCTTGATAAACACCTTGTTTAGGTGTAGTCTTGGACAAATGTGTCAGTGCATCCTTCAACTTGGCAGCAAGGCCAGGTGCGTGTCCGTGGTTCTTATCAATGTCTTTTGGTGTGTAGTTAATCTTTGGTGTCTTGTTGAAAGCAGACTTGGATGCAACGAAAAACTTACCAGTGGTCGGATGATGGCCATAAACAAGTGCTGGGGAACCATCATATTTTGTGGTAAGTTCGGAAGACTTCTTACCTGCCTTGATGTGTTCAGCTGCAGCAGTCAATGACTTAATTGCGTGGGCTGTGCCCTTTTCACCGGTTTGTAGGGGTCGGTCTTCCACATGTGTCAGGTGTTTAATCTGGCGACTGGCACCCTCCTCGGGATCCTCTTGTTCGGTTAAAAAGCTCTTGAAAGATAACATTGTTTACCTATAGAAATGCAACACACTTTGGTTGCCCGTGAGGTTATTTATATAACTTTTTAAGTTATATTAAAGTTTTTTGAAATGTTCGATTAGATACATATTGACAAAAATCAGTCTAACATGTAGTCACCGTTTCTTGCAACTACCATTCCAACATTCATCATATCAAATTCAATCAATTTATCTTTAGGTATGTTCAAAAAATGACAGTGTTCCGTGTCTAAGCCAATGTTTAATAACTGGAAATTGTTTTGCAGTATCTGTTCATATTCATCAACCAAAGATGTGCACCAAGAATATAATCTTGTTTCCAATATGTGTGTTGACCCCAACCGACTTTGTACGTCTGGAGGCATCCAACTGGCCAATCGTTTCTTGAATATGAATTTACCATGGGTGTTGTCATAATCTCTGATATTAAAATTGTCCTGTAACTTAGCACGACCACCCAATTTAAACATTCTACCTTCTATTGTCTTAAAGTCATATTTACTTTTTAAAAAACCAATACTTCTCAATATTAGATTACTTTCACCCAGACTTTTTAATTGTTCGTGTTCATTGAATTGTTGTACCTGTGGATAATCACTCAAGTTCAAAACCAGGTCAACTTTGGACTTTATAACATCCCACTTATATTGTTCAATCGGGATTGGTGAGCTGTCTGTAAATAGAATAAAGGAATCTTCCGTCTTATTACGAATACTCTCAAATGTTTCTAATGTTTGTTTGTACCTGTCTTCCATGCTGATGACACCAAATTTTGGTTGCATACATGATGTGACTAAGAATATATTTTTCATTTTTGTACTACTCCCTCATAACAATATCTTGGCCATGTGTTTTGAACCAGTGTTCCGTGTGGTGGCATAATAGGATGACTTATGATATTGAAAAAATCATCATTATGTTTTGTTCCGATCCACATTTCTGGTTTGTTTCTATTTGAATCGAAAGTGTTCAATGGTGTTTCAGACCTAAACAAATCCCACCAATCATTCTCTTTAATGTCGGGAAGTTTATTGATGTACTCAGACTTCGACCACCAGAAACCACCAGAATAGTGTGGTACGGGCCAGGTTCCAAAGTTGACACCAGATGCAGAGTGATCCGACAACTTATCTGTGCAGAGTTTCCAATTCTCAATACAACCCCATTGTAGAAACTTTCTCCAGAAATAGTAGTTTACATATGGCAGATATATTTTTTGTTCTCTCATTCTCCAAGGAACAGTGATGCCTTTAGCATGGAAATATAGGAAGTGTGCATCTTCTCTTTTGGCATGGTCTTGCAGATGTTTTAATGTCCAAGTTTCATCATACAAGTTTTTATCCTTATAATCAATTGTTGAAACATGTTCAAGTGAAAGGTTTTCTTCATTGTCATCATCCAAGAACAGTGTTTCTAGAATTTGAATCTTAGGAAAAGTGTTGCATATTCCCGTAAACAATTCCAATTCACTCTTTTTGCCAATGCAAATGACAAACATCTTTTCCATTTCAGTGTACAGGCCAGAATCAATAATTGAAACAACCTGTTCCAGAAAATGATTATACCAACATCCAGTTTCTTCTGTCAAATAGATGTGATAATATAAGTATTTTTTCATGCCAATTTAAACTTTTTCAATATGTCTTGTCTATCCATGAAATTGGATTGGCGACCATAATGTTGTTTAAGTATTGAAGGATACTTATTGTACAGGTAGTCATTCATTTCATCCATGGCTCTTTGCTTATCGTAGTAACTGTCTCTGAATGGTTGATGAATCATACCAGAATGTACGACATGAGCTGGGCATTGGAACAAATCATAGAATGTCTTATCAATACCCCATGCAATCTCCAAGTCCCAATGACCAATAAACTCCATCAAGAATCTAAACTTTTCTTCGGTGAAGAAACATGAACCCATTTCAATGAAGTTTGTTTCCGAGAAATCACAAGACGGATCGTTGAATAGTGGTCGATAAATCAAACTAGAATCATGTGGCATAGAAAGTTGCCAATATTGGAAGTTAAACTTCTCAGCCAACTCCAATCCTTTATTAAAGTCTTGGTAACCAGTAATCAAGTCATCATCAACACAACCAATATAGTTGTATTTGCCAAGAGGAATATCTTTTGCAACTGCTTGCATGATTTGCCATTTATGGCCTTTGTGTCGTATCAGATGGTCATAAGAACCTGGTTCAGGATTGAAGTCATTGTAGACAACAAGGAGAGTTTCATATTTTCTATCGTTGTTTGTCCAACGCCAGTGGTCTTCTTCTTTCCAACGAGGATCGTGTGTCATTTCCATGCCAACAGGACATATAATCAAATTACTCATTCTTCCACCTTAAATTCTGGAAAGTAACGAACAAAAATATCATTTTTGCCGGGTCTTACATTTTTGGTTCTAGTCTTAATTTCTTTGAAGAAATTCCATGCAAGAGGAATGATACACAATTTATCCACATTTTCAAAATTGGCTTTTAGATAATCTGTTCCATAGATTGGTACACAATTACCTGGTGTAAACATTCCCTGTTTCAAAGGATTGTCATCAATAATAAAATCTGGACCTTCTTGTGCAAAATTCATTAGTGTATTGCCCTTGGCCGGTGCACCATAACCAACAACAGGAACACCTGTACTTCTCATTTCTCTAATGATTTCTGCAAATTGTTTTACATTATTCAAGCAATCAGCCGCATAGTCATCATAAGTTTTTTCAGTGTAAAGTCCTTTTTGTGTTTCAATATCAATCAAATTTTGTATTGTGCGTGGTGCTTTTGCAAATTTTGAAATGACAAAGATGTAACTCATGCCGTGGACAGGAGATTTAACTACATCAATCAAATTCAAACCAGCCCGTTTACAAAGCGCATCAATAGATTTAACATTGTAGAAAGAAAGATGTTCGTGGTAAATAGTATCAAACTCACCGTTCAATATCATATCACATTGAGAGGTTGTAGCAAACAATAGACTGTCTTTGTGCATGACATTTCTAATGTTTTGTAGTAACTCAAGCTGATTGAAGTTGTGTGCAAATGCGTTTTGGCAGGTAATAACATCAAACTTTTCGTGGCCGAATTCTTTTCCAGTAAAGTAACCACAAACAACTTTGTGTCTCTGTGAGGATGTGGCAAACAAGTTTTCTGCTGGGTCAACACCATAAGTTGTGGCACCTTTGTCTTGGAAGGAGTTTAATTGACTACCATCATTACAACCAATATCCAATATTGTAGTTGGTTTTGTACCATACTTCTCAGCAGCAAAATCTGCAAACCAATCAAAGTAATCTAATTGTGTTTTTGTTGTACCAGAAACATATAAGTAATCTTTAAACATCAAGTCAGGATTAACTCTGTGCGTTAACTGCACATGAAAACAATGTTTGCAACGATTGATTGCAAGTGGAAAATATTGTTCAACATCATCAGCATTTTTCTTATAAGAATTGGCCAATGGTTGTATACCCAAATCTAATACGGGCACCAACTCAGTACTGCCACAGGCAATACACTCATCAATTATTTCACATTCTTTAATCATAGTTCTAACCACCTTGTGTTTTGCAAATACCAATCACTTACTTGTTTAATTCGTTCACTAAATGCAATCGTTGGTTCCCAACCAAGACTACGCATCAAACTACCATCTAATGCATAACGCAAGTCATGTCCTGGCCTTGAATTGTGAAAGTCCAACATTTCATAGTTCAATTCTTTACCTTGAGCTTGTGCTACAAGTTTAGCGAGGGTCAGATTGTCGGTTTCTTCTTTGCCAACAATATTAAACTTGGCACATTTGGCGTGACCATAGTCTGTTGGGCAAGCCGGTTTCTTTGTAATCAAGAACAACAATGCATCTGCAACATCAGATGCGTGGATGTAGAAACGACTTCCAGCTTCTGTACGAGCCGCATTTGAGTGAATGTAAATCTTTTCACCTTTGCGAACACGATCAATACACAATGGAATAAACTTCTCAGGAGTTTGGCGTTCACCAAATACATTCATTGTATGTGTGACCATCATAGGTATCTTGTATGTGTTTTCATACGCAACACAGAATTCTTCTGCGGCTGCTTTAGATGCTGAGTATGGATTAGTTGAGTTGTATCTTGCACGCTCATCATATGCAACACCAGGAGGTGCAGAACCAAAGATTTCATCTGTACTGAAATACAAGAAGGTTTCTAGCCCATCTAATCTACGAGCAAATTCAAGAAGGTGTGCAGTACCAATGGTATTATCTTGAATGAATTCCATTGGATGTGTGATAGAACGGTCAACATGGGATGAAGCCGCAAGGTGTAGAATGGTATCAATCTTACCATTCTTGTGAATGAAGTTTCCAACCAAAGGATTAATCTCAGCCTTTAGGTCATGGAAAACAATATTCACACGCTTCTTTGTTTGTGCGTCATATTTGTCCATAACTTCATTCAAACGATTTAGATTACCTGAATAATCCAATCGGTCGAGTGTAGTGATATTCCAATCAGTCTTTTGAAGGAACAAATCAATAACATGGTGTGCAATAAATCCACAACCACCAGTAATTAAAACATTTTTTGTCATAACAAAATCTCCAGTTACATTAATTATTTAATCCAATACCAAACATCTTTTTCAGTCAAAAGAATATCTTTATTGACCTTAGATGCAAATTCTTTGGCTGCACGATTAACACCTTCGATTGCGGAGAAATCATGGCCAGCAAAGATGCCACCAAATTTCAACTTAGAATAATAATTCACACAATCTTTGATTAATTGTTCGTATGTATGTAGGCCATCAATAAAGATGATATCAAAGGTGTCATCTTTAAACAATTCAACTGCATCATCGGATGTTCTACGAACCAAGGTGAATCGGTTGGAATAACCAGCCAATCGCTTCACAACACCTTGATACATTTCTTCTCTACCTGAAAGGTGATTGCCATTCCAATCGACATAGGTTGTGTATGGATCAACTGATGTTAGGTTGAGTGTTGGATTGGAGTCAAGTAAAAAGTTACTTGTATCACCAATATCACAACCAATTTCCAAACCGACAGGATTAACCATGCCTTTAATCATTGCTCCAAGCCCGTGGCCAGAACACATTTGATATCCATTAAATGCCTGTGTCTCTGTGTTAAATGTAATAATATCACTCATTATGCGGTCCTATATGTAAAAAATTGATTGGGGTCTTCCTGGTTAAACATATTTCTAACCAAACTTTGCCAAATTGGCACACGGTCATATTGGTGTACAATACAATGTGGTGTGCCATTGGATGTTGTGATTACTTTTTTATTGTAATCGAATAGTGGTTCAGGTTCAACCAAATTTGGCCTAAATCGTTCCATCTTTGTTGGGTCACCTGTTGTACCCAACTGTATTGCCCAACCATCTTCATGGTCAGTAAAGAGTACATTATCTCTGTAGGGTTGTGTGTTTATCAACACATTATAGACCGCCTGGTCAACGATAGGAATTGGCCTGTTGAGTGAATTGGTGAAGATGTTGAAACACATATCTCTAACATAGTTGGATTTACCACCAAAGGTTCCTACATTATAGATGATGTTGTTTTTAAATCTTTCATGTACCTCTGGACCGTAGGCCTGCATGAGATTTTCATCACCCCAAGATTCATCTTTGTAACGCAAAGATTCTGATCCGGCAACCAAATATTTTCTAAATATCTTTTTTTCAATCCATTCACATGGGTCTTTTTGAAAATATACATCTTTAACATCTGTGGTCACAACAATATCATAATCTTCCCAGTTGTCGTAAAGAAAATCATAAATTGACCAGAATCTTGCAACATGAATTGGTGCATTAATTCTTGGCATACCATGAAGTTTGAATCCCCGTTTCTTCAATTCATCTTTAGTTTCATTTGATGCATCACCAACGACCATCACTTTATCACCAACAAAACCACAAGAATCAATTGATTCGACCCACGGTTTTAATTGATTGTAATTATAACCTGTAAATGCACCGATTATTAAGTTTTTTGCCATGGGAAAACTCCATTATATTTTTCATTCATTACTTTATTACCATTGTGAAAGAAATCTGCGTTGACGGAACCTGCGTTGCCATCTACTCTATAGTTTACTGTGTATTTTCTGGTACAATCAAACTTGGGAAAATATTGTGATAATACTTGCAACCAAACTCTATCTTGACCCCAACCACCATGCCATACATGTGCCAATTTTATCGCAACCTCAGTCTTGAGGCAATAGCAATTTGTATCTATATGATTAATGCCATGATAAGATTGCCATTTACCTAGTGATTCACAGTCATCATTTGTAATGAAGTTACCATCTTTGTCGTATATTTTTCTGAGTGAATATGACCAGTCCAAATCATTTTTTTCGATTGTTTGGATACAACTCTCAACATGGTCAGAATCGAGCCAACAATCTTGATCCAAATATAAGACATATTTGCTATCAACTAGGTGAGTGAAAGCGGCATAGGTTCGGTGGCCATAGAAGCCATTGGCACCGACATTGATTGGTAGATAACATCTTTCTAGATTTTTTCGGCTTAAAAAATCATCTGTTATTATTCTGGTTTTTGAATGGTACTTGATACCATCAGCAACAACATAACATTTAGTATCATAAGTCTGTTCAAGCACACTCTGAACAGCACCCCTCAACTCTGGAACACCAGTAGTTGGCAAAATCACAGTCGCAGACATAAATCATCCTCTAGTCAGTTTTAATATTTTCTCTATTTGTTTTTCAATTGCAGGTTTACGGTTTGGCCAATAGATGTATTCCTTATCACCTGTACTATGTAGTTTCTTCAGGAAAGGGATAATCATCTTCTCTAGTTCAGCCATTCGTTGTTCAGTTTCAGATAAAGTATTTTTAACTGTTTCTACAGTCTTAACACTCTCTTTAATGGCTGAGTTATATTCTTGTTCAGAAACGGCTGAGAATCCGAAATCATCTTCAGAATCTTCATAACTTTTTAAAATCTTATCGAAATCAGTTAGTGCCATTTTAATGTTTAAAGTTTGAAATTGTAGATTTTACTTTTTAATTTTTACTATTAATAGGTCGCCCCTGGTAGCCATTAACTTGTATGGGTAAATAGCTACACGGGCGCCATTATAACGTTTATTCTTATAGGTGAAACCTCGGCCGGCTCGAAATGTTGCACCAAATACTGGTAAGTATCCACCTTTAAAATGTGATAAGTCACCAGACAAACTCATATGACTGGAGAAGTCAAGCTCTACACATTTGTTCTTGTTATTAAACACAGGTTTACCTTGGCCAATCAACTGTGTGTGTTGCAAAGAAAATGCATGACCATATTCTGGTCCATAAATCGACATATTGGCAAGTTCATCATCTGTGAATTCACCCATAACTGGCACAGGAAGTTGATTGTTATTACCAATAACTTTAGCAACTTCTCCTAAAAATTTTTGAACAAGGGGATGCTTGTATATGTGTTCACCGGCTTGTTCAGATAAACCACCATATTGTTGAAAAGCTTCTGGTCCACCTTCTTTTTTATGAGAAATATAAATCGAACCGACTACAGTAGGACTTTTTTTATCTTTGCAAAGAATAATGTCCGCTTTAGGATCTCCTTTGACACCCGCTTTTTGTTTGATTGATGAATCAACTTTTATAGCATAAGAAATATCTTTGTAGATTTTGTTGTCACCTTTCAATTTAACATCAATTTTTCCACCAGCATCTAAAATATAAGCATTGAGTGCATCAACAACTTCATCTTCATATTGTGTGCCATTACCACCCGTTGGTTTACGAATTGTATTGATTGGAATATAACCAGCAGTTTGACCAATTTTTACTGAAGCCATCTTCAACTTACCGACCTCAAACATATCCGAATTGGTTATTTTAATTTTGGTTCCGGCCTTAAATTCTTTAGTTCCAGCAACTAGATTTTTACCTTTCTTGGTATACAGAACAGTAGACTTTCCCTTTTCGATTTCAAATTCGATTTCGGAAAATCTTTTATTTTCTGTTACATATTTTATGAAAGATAATCTACCATCAGTGGCTTTACTACCCAAATCGGCCATTTCAATTCCTGTTGTTATAATTTATTATTTAGTCTTTATATCACAAGAGTATTTATCTGATAATATCAATAGGCTTTCCAGAAGTCCAAACCTCCAACTCGGTTCTCAATCTATTCTCATTCTTTAGTGTGTCAAACCGGTTAGATGCCTTGTTCTTCCACCATGCAATCAAGTTTACCAGATTGTGTTTCTCATAGTTTTCACCAGGAATAAGCATATCGGTCTTACAGTTAACATAGTCTACCATGTTTTTGAAACCATAATCACTGATGTAATATCTTTTTTGTTCTGTCAACTTTTTTGCATTGACAATCGTTTCTAAGAATGATGCCCCTTCAGGTTGGCCTTTAAGTGCAGATTTAGTTAAAGCTATGATTCTCATAGTGGTCTTTAACTTCTTACTTGAAACATCTTCATCAACAATATCACCGACCTTATCTTCCACAAAGTTCCGTAAATCATCATAAGGTTTGCCGTGCATCATTGGAATAAAATCACTATCAGTCAAACCTTTATAACGAATATAAGGTTTCATACCGTCATATTGTGACACAGTTTTGGAACTTCCATACAAACTGGTAGTTTCAAATAAACACAGATTCATACCATACTTTTTGTTTACGATTTCTCGGACTTCATGTGAGGTACATATACCTGCAAGTAACTTTCCACCAAGATAATTGAAACCGAAAGGTTGCGCTGGCACAATGACAAAACCCATCATTGAAGAACCATTGAATCGCTTGGACCACTCCGGTTTCTGTGTAAACACTTGGCCAAGCATTTCATTGCGTGGCTTCATGTTGATTACAGGTGAACCTAATCGAATAAATCCAACGAACTTTCCTGTGTTCTTCTCTTTGACGGCCAATCTTATCTGACGGCCAACTGGTGAAATGTTGATGTGTGAACTGGTAATATTCAGTAATGTTTCCCAAGTCTCTTGTGGTATTTCAAGTACTTCAAAATCCATATCATTTGGATGCATTGTGAAGTCTGAGAATAAATCATCTTCTAATGGAAACAAAGGATTGGAAGATAGACCAGACAAAGATGCCAATTTCTGGTCACGCATATATTCATCCACACGATGAAAGTTACCAAAGTAATCTTGAAATACTTTAGCACAATGTAGGGCTTCATCTTTAGTTAAATTCATACTTTAAATCCATCAAATGATTTCTTCTGTGGTTTCTCTCTGTTGCCAAATGTGTTGAGTGGTTTATCTGGTTGACCAGAATCAGTAATGCCATCTTGACCAGATTGTTCCACATCATACAGGCGCATCTTTGCTCTGTCAATACCCAAGGTGAATCTTTTGTACATTGTTGGATCGGAGTAACGATTCTTCAACTGTTTCACCATAATCTGGCCAAGTTCTTCCAATTCTTCGGAAGAAATCAAAGCAAACATCAAGTCTGCGGTTGCTGGCAGACCAAAACTCTCACTTGTGTCCTCAAGTCCTGGGTCGGATGAAGTAAAACCACTTCTTGTTGTTTGTGTAGCAGATACAATTGGTACTCCGTATTCAACTGCAAGTCCACGCAGCTCTTCGGCAATAGCCTTAACATAGGTGTAACTGTTGACGTTAGCACCAGCTTTAACTCTAGCACTGCAACAAATGTTAAGATAATCAATAAAGATAATATCAGGAACAAAAGACTTTTTAAGATTGAGCTCATTGAGTAAGGTACGAAAATGAGTGGTGCTCGCAGATGCTGTAGGATATTCTTTGATGATAAGTTTTCCAACTGTCTTTTCACGAAGTTTAGCAATTTTCTTATCATACATTTCTTTCGGTAAATTTACAAGGTCATCAACTGTGACATTCAATAGATTCGCATCTATTCTTTCTGCAATCTTTTCTTCAGCCATTTCCATGGTGATGTAAAGTACATTCTTGCCTTGAACCATACATCCTGCAGCCACATGGCACATGAACAAACTTTTTCCCACGCCAGTTCCGGCAAGAGCGATATTAAGCGTTTTAGTAGGTAGACCACCTTTTGTGATCTTGTTAAAGAAATCCAAATCAAAGGGGATTCGTTCTTCTTTACGATGGTAGAATTCATATCGTTCTTCCGAATTTTCTAGGTAATCGTGGCCAACTGAGTTGTCAAAACTTACCGCCAAAGCGTCCGATAATACCTTGGGAATCGCACCTTTGTCTTGGGTTTTATCTTTCCCGTCAAGTATGGAAATTGCCCCCAGTACTGCATTGTATATCGCTTTTTCTTGACAGAATTGTTCGGTTTTGTCAGTAAGCCATTGAACCTTGGATTCTTCATCCTTAGTTTTTGCAATTTCTTGGAGATAAGTTTCACACTTCTCCACTTCGTCATCTGTGAGGTTACGCCTCTCTTTGACGGCCAATACAAGCGCTTCAATCGTTGGTGGAGAATTGTAAGTTTCTGTGAACGATGCAATTTCATGGTATAATGTTTTATCTGTTCTGTCGGTAAAATATTCTGATTTTAAGAATGGTAAAACCTTGCGTAGATATTCTTCATTGTAGATTAGATTCTTTAAAATCGTCTGTTCCAGTTTCATCAATCACTTCCTGTTCCATGTTAGATGACATTATTTCTACCAATAAGTCACCAATATAATTTTTAAAGTCGCCATCTTTTTCCAGTTTGGCTGGCTTCTTGACTGTCGATTCTATCACATCATAAGCAAAAAGTAAATAGACTTGTTCATTTTCTTCCTTGAACTTTACCTTACCATACTTGAAGATGGTATCTTTGTATGGACCTTCTAAAAACTTGATGTGTACGGAAGACTTATCATCTTTCGGATAGATGAAGCAATAATCAATACCTTCTGTCATGTTGCACCATTCATAGTTTCAACATCAAATGTTTCATCAATGTTGCTTGTCATAATTTCACCGGCTGCCACTCGATATTTGTCCTCAATAAAATCACGGAAAGATTTCTGTTTCAGAATAGGCATCCAGAAGTCTTTGGTATCGGTGTCCTTCTCACGGTAATTCTTTTCTTCAATCACACCGTCAGCATCGACACGTTGGTACCAACCATTCTTTGGTTTGACCACATGCTTGGATTCCAAAGCAAGGTCGAGCAAACCAGACCAAGTGCTAATACCACCGTCAAAAGATACGCTAACAGGTATCTTAGATTTTTCTTTGACATATCTACTTTTCTCTACATTAATAATAAAATTGTAACCGGTAACTTCTGTACCGTCTTTTTCTTGTTGGCGACCAATGATAAAGATATTATCAGCCGAATAATAAGAACCTGTACCACCACCAACGATATCTTTGGGGAACATACCGATTTCTTTGTATGTGTGATTAACCACAATCATTGGAATATCTTTCAAAGACAAATGTGGTGTTACCATACGGAACAAAGACTTGACTTGTTTTGCTCTAGACATATCAGCAACTGATTTTTCAGCCAAGGCATCTTCAACTTCTTTCTTTGATGCCAAGTTGCCAATTGAATCAATGACGATAATCAATTTATCACCACGCTCAAGTTGTGTCAATTGAGCCATTATGTCGAACTTGAGTTGTTCAATATCTGTAAGAGGAGTATGGAGCACCCGGTCTGTGTCAATACCAAAACTGTCAAAATAAGACTGTGGAGTACCAAACTCCGAATCGTAGAATAATAGTGCTGCATCTTCATATTTGTCCAAATAAGATTTGGCCATCAATAAAGAAAAGGCTGTCTTAAAATGTTTTGATGGACCAGCCCACATTGTAAGACCTGGTGTTAGACCTCCGTCTAATTTACCAGAAAGTGCCACATTAATAATTGGCACTGCGGTTGAAATCATATCCTTCTCATTGAAGAATTTTGATTTGGATAGAATAGCAGAATCTTTGATGCTACTATTCTTTTTAATTTTGTCAAGAATGCTCATTTATTTTCCTTTTTCACGAAACGAATATGGTTCATCATAATCATACTTAGGTTCTAATTTTTTGGGTAGTTGTTGCTCAGATGAAGTGATGGGTGGTATTGATTCACCACTAGCTTCATCAATCACAATCATATTGTCTTTTCTAATCTCTACGGTTTCTTCCTTTTTTGGTTCAGGTTCTTGTAGTATTTCTTCCAATTCTTCTTTGGTTGGTTTTTCACCAACATCAGCAACATATACAGGTATCGAATCTTCGTCCAATTTTCTGGCAGTTTCTTTTGCACGATTAAAGAAGTTTTCAGTATCATCAAAATCTTCTTTTTGTCTTATTGACATGTTGTATGCAATAATCAATAAAATTGCCAATGGATCAAATACCACAATAATCAATAAAATAACAAGTCTTACCGCTTTGTCGATAATGTCATTAGTCGCCTCACCATATGCCAAGGCCGCAATATATTTGATTGGACCGATATCCGCTTCAACCTTTTTAAGCTCTGTAGATAGAGGCGCACGTTCCTCGGAGTATTTGGCAATGGTGGCTTGCGACTGTTGAATTTCTTGTAGTATTCTAGCCCTATCTTTCTGTTGGGAACGGCGTATTGCTTGCGCTTTGTCGGCACCCTTTTCATCTGTTGAGCGACCCATAGTTTGATCCACAACCTCATCATACTGTTTAATTGCCTTGCGGTTCGATTCGACATTTTCCTTCTCCGTTTTTATCTTCTCATCCAACAATGCAATCTTATCTACAAGTGGTGCATTATCTGCCGAATGTTCTAGGTGTGCCTTTGATAGGAAACCAAAAATACCCATTGAGGTAATCAACATTAAAATAACAACAGCAATTGATAGATATGATTTGATAAGAAAAGGGCATTCCCTCCAGTTTCTATACAACCAAGATACAGTTACAAGTTTTGATATTTCAAGTATAGAACCCATAATGACAACTGGCCAAAAAGATCCTGGAAATATTTGGGCTAAACCTATAACTGAATAGTATGCTGCAACGCCAGATAAACCTAGTGCTGTCAGTAACGTTAAGAATATCATGCAAAAAAGTCCTCTAAAGAATTTGTTTTTTCCGCAGACCAATTCATGCAACGCAAAATTACGCTGATTGGTTCCAGAAAGGCCTTGTCGAATTGTACATCATAGTCAATGTAGTTGTCAAGCTCAAACTCTTTTGGTATTCTTGAGGGAAATGAAATCACATCATTCTTGAAATGATTCGGCATTTTTAGATAGGTGAATTTGAGTTTTTCACCTTCTTGGATCAATGGATACTTCTTGGTCAAATCTTTTTGTTTGAGGTAATGATTATATACAATCGCACCACGAACATGAATTGGTGTACCTTTTTTGAACATCATTACTGGATCGGAATAAGTACTTAACCCATTCAAACCTCTAGGAAAAGATATTTCTTCCGCAGGTAGTGTTTTAAACTCCTGCCTGAACTTGGCAATAAAGTCTTGCACTTCTTGTTCGGTACCAGTCATCATTAACTTAATAGAGGCTTTCATCTTCTCACGAATGGCAGATGGTGTGGATGATTTAATCATTTCCAAACCCATCACCTTCATGTGTGGTTCTGCATACTGAACACCTTCGTTGTTATACACATTCAATATATAACGCTTCTTGGCAGTCCACACACCCTTGTCGGAAAGACCTTCACGCTTCATCTGCATCTTTTGTGCGTATGCGTGTACATAATTGGCCAATTCTTCGTATGATTTATCAATATATGGTTGTAGTTTATCTTCACAAACTCTGTCCATGAATTCAATAACTTTTTGTGCAGGCATCTTAACAACACCATCAACACCATACACTTTGTTTACCAGGTCACCAAGGCGCAGGTAAATAGAATCAGTATCTGATGCAATCACATAGTCCACATCATCTGTGGACAATAACTTGTTCATGTACTTGTTGATTTTGGCTTCGATCCATCTGATGGAAAGTTGACCTGCGGTAGTAACTCCCAGAGCCATGCGTAGGTCATAAAACCTAAAATACTGGCTTCCCAAAGCGCCGTAGGCAGAGTTGAGGGATACTTTCTTTGCAAGTTGTAGGTTGTTAAATCTAGCCACACGTTTCTCAATGTCGTATTTTTTAGATTCGTCTTTTTCATTTTCGTACTCCTGTTGAGCTGTCAACATCATCTTTTTAAACTTCTTACGGTCTTGATACATTTCTTCCATCATTGCAGGTAAGAAACCAATCTTGTCCGTACGGAAGAATTGTCCGTTTGGTGTAATCGTTACATCTTCCAATCTTGAGGTGTCAATTTGACATTTCAAGAGTTTATCAACAGACACACCTTGTGAAAGCACTTCACGCATTTCTGGTGTATAGTTTTCTGGTTCAATTAATGTTTCTGGGCTGATATTGTATTGCATCATCAAATGTGGATACAAACTGTTCAAGTCAAACGATGCAATATAATTATGCATACCAACTTGTGGGTCTTTTACATATGCACCTTCAAATGCAGCATCTTTGTCCTGCACTTCACGGGGTGGCACAATGATACCACGATTCAACAGATATGAATATGTTAGTGCATCCCACATACGGGTCTGAGCAAACACATCTTCATAGTTACACTTGGTATCATATGCAAGGGTTAAGGCCAATTCTAGAAGCTTCAGTTTATCTTCCAACTTTAGAATCAGTTTAACGTCTTTGATGTTGTATTCAATAAACTTTTGAAAGTTGAGGCGATACAATGCATGGAGATTATCATATTCATCATATGAGATTTTACCTTCACCAAGTTCCACCTGTGCGATGTTATCCAACCGATATGATTCTTGTGACTTACCACCTGGCGCATACCATTTGTACAATTCAATATAGTCAAGTGATTCGACACCAACAAAACTATATGCAATCAATTGACGGCCATTAATAATCGTTTTGCGTTCCGTGATATAATTCCATGGAGACAGTTTCTTGGTATCATCTTCACCAAGAATTTTACGAAAACGATTTACAAGATAAGGTATATCAAAGAACTTAGTATTCCAACCAGTGATAACATCTGGTGTCATACGAGTCCAGATATCCAAGAACTTTTTGCAAAGAGACCATTCGTCCCTGCATTTGAAGTAGGTTACATTGTCTGGATCGTCATTGGTGTAGTCTCCGCAACCCATAACATACGTGTGTCCACCTAGATAGGTTATGGCGATGGCTGTGATTGGTTCGTTTGCAAGATATGGGTCTGGAAAACCATTCTCAGAACCAACTTCAATATCGACTACACCAATAGAAACTTTATCGGCATCCCAATCAACCATTTCAGAATGTTGTTCTGCGATAAATGCATATTCGAATCTGGTGTTGCCATAGATTTTTGTACCACCAGCAACATCTTCAAATTGTTTTACATAGTCTCTTGCTTCACGAATGCCATCGAATCGTTTTGGTACAAGGTCAATACCATCAAGAGATTTGTGTGTACCGTTACCTTTGCGAGCAGGAAGGTACAATTGTGGTTCATAATCAATCTTTAGTCTGATTCGTTTACCGTCTTTGACACCACGATAAAGAATTTTACCACCGAGAGATTGAACATTTGTGTAGAAATTAGCCATTAACCTTTAAGTATTTGTTTGTTTGGAAGAATGATACCTGAACCAAAAATTTGATTGTAGTTTTCAATAAAATCATCAGCAGGAACATAGTAGTATACTACATTCTTCTTGTCAATGTCAATAGTTGCATTTTTGCCATGATTGGCGTGCATTGGAAATGGTGCAAAACCGACATTTGGATTACCGTCCTGACCACGGACCACAGCAATAGCCACAGGATTGGATAAGGTAAATGCAAATGGAGTTTCAGATTTAACTTCACCCAAAACTTCTTCCTGAGTGACAAGTTTCAGTACAATTATAGTCATAATAAACCTTTGAGATGGAGCGGGTAGTCGGATTCGAACCGGCTTCTTTAGCTTGGAAGGCTAAGTCCTCTCCCAGGAGAATACCCGCATAAATAAGTATATAGTGTGTTTGAGGTCGTATTATATCATTGTTTTGTTATAAAGTCAACAGAATAAATGGTATAAAAGATGGATCCGTTAACCCTTCTGGCTCTAGCAAATGGGGCTGTGGCTGCCGTAAAGAAAGGTTGCCAACTCTACAAAGATATCAAAAGTGCAGCCGGTGATGTGAAGGGTGTTCTTGATGATTTAGATAAGCAATTCTCCAAACAGCATGAAGGCAAACCTGTTACCAGAGAACAAAAGCAACAGTTTGAGCAAAAGAAAAAAGAAATAAAGGAAAACCTATCAAAGGATCCAAATGATATTATGTCAACCATCGGAGATCAGTTGGGGACATTCTTTGATGCTATGGACAAGATTGAAGAATTGTTTTATGAAGAAGAAAAGAAAGCCAAAGAAGTTTACACTGGCGATGTGTCTCTAAGTCGCAGAGCATTGCAACGGGTTCTTATTCGTTCCAGACTTGAGCAGATGGAAGTTGAATTGCGTGAGCAAATGATTTACCATGTACCAGCAGACCTGAAAGATTTGTGGACACGATTCCAAGAAATGCGTGGACAAATTATTGAAGAACAAAAGTTAGCCAGAAAAGTAAAAGAAAAAGAAGATGCGATCCGAGCCGCTAAACGAAAGAGAAGAATGGAAACTCTTTCAATGGAAATCTCATTGATTGGTGGTATAATTCTTATAAT
>Ga0315901_10002805_pt1 | contig 23457 bp, 21 predicted proteins | sample LakEriMetagenome_10_FD_203761 | JGI IMG/M metagenome (GOLD analysis project Ga0315901, IMG submission 203761) | Freshwater fungal communities from buoy surface, Lake Erie, Ohio, United States - Buoy 2 MA116 | ecosystem: Environmental > Aquatic > Freshwater > Lake | place: USA: Lake Erie, Ohio... | reverse complement strand
ATCTTACGCTCATTTTATTTAGATTTATATTATAATGCTGTGAAGCTTACTTTTTGCCATGCACTTCCGTTATAGAATACTATCTGATTTCCAGTGGTATCATAAGCCATCATACCTGCAACTGGTGAAGCAGTTCCGGTAATGTTTGCTGCTGTATCTAGTTTAGGAATAAACATGTTGTATACTGAAATGGAATTTCCTGCATCAGAGTAAATCTGAGTACCAGATCCAGTAGAAATTCTTAATTGATTGCTACCAGTTGCTCCAGATAATCCAGCTCCGATCATGGTGTTGCCAGATCCTGTAGCAGCATATCCAGCTTGGTAACCTATATAAGTGTTAGATCCACCAGTTGCATTCGTGTAACCTGCTTTAAATCCAATAGAAGTATTTTCTGTACCTGAAGTATTATTATAAGCTGTTTCGAATCCTAGTGCCACACTTCCTTCCGCAGTGTTATTATACAATGATCCTTGACCTACTGTAACCACTTTATTACCAGTATTAAATAGACCAGCACCAGATCCAATTGTCACAAAATCTGAAGCATTACCACCAAGAGCACTTGAATAATTACCAATTGCAACTGCTCCAGATCCTGTAGTTACCCCATATCCTGCTGCTCTACCAACGAAGACGTTGTAGTCACCAGAACTTATACTATTCGCAGCAGCAAATCCAATAATGGTACTATTAGCATTAACTACTGTTCCTTCTCTAGTTAAATAGGTAGATTCGCTTGCCATACCCATTTTAGCAGGCAATGTGGTTCCAAAACTTAATTGAGAATAGTTTAGTTGTACACCCGTAGCTCCGTTGAATTGCATACGGATATTTCCATCGCCATCTCCAAGTAGAATATTGTTGTTTAAACCGCCAGTGGCACTTGTCACATTACGACCAATCACCACGTTACCGATACCAGTTGTGATACCAGATCCAGCATTTTCTCCAAGAAATGTATTGTAAGCTCCGGTTGTTAAGTTATTACCTGCTGCATTACCGAGTGCAGTGTTAGAAAAACCTGTGGTTAAATTTTGTAAAGCAACTTGACCTATTGCAGTGTTATTTGCACCATATGTGGCATTAACAAGTGCACTGGAACCAAATGCTGAGGAGAAAGATCCTGTAGTGTTATTTGCTAAAGCACCTGCTCCAACAGCAGTTAACTGTGTACCAATAGTGTTAAACAATAAAGCGTTATAACCAACTGCTGTATTGTTATCTGCTAGGGTGTTTGCATTAAGTGCATATCTGCCGAGGGCCGTGTTTCCACTACCGGTTGTGTTCGCCTGAAGGGTCCCATGTCCCAATGCCGTTAAGAAAGCTCCTGTGGTATTATTTTGTACTGACTGTGTTCCAAATCCGGTGTTATAAGAGGCATTATTTAATTGACCTGCTTGGAATCCGATAAAGACGTTACCATCTAAGTTACTTCCTGTAATTCCTCTTCCTGCATCCGCACCTAAAATAACTGAATTAGATTGTCCTCCATATTGGCCAGCGCCGGAACCAATAATAACTGAACTAGAATTATTTCCAGTACCTGCAATTGCTACAGAGTTACCAATTAATACAGAACTATTAAAATTTCCTCCAGTGCCTCCGAAGGCAACATTTGGACCAATTGCCACTGTATTATTATAAGATGCTGTGGCACCGTTTTGTCCAAGTCCGGCACCGATTGCCACAGTGTTTGAAATCGTAGCTCCTGTAATATTACGGAGAGCGTTACTTCCTAAAACCACTGCATTACTAAAGGTAGCTCCAGAACCTCCTGCGGCTATATTATCACCAGCTATAAATGAACCAGTAACACTAGCGCCACTAGCATTTTGGAAAAGTAATCGTCCAGTAAATTGTGAACCATTGACGTTAGCGCTTCTTGCATTTAAAAATTGTCCGCTACCAACTAATGAAGAGTTAGAAAATATAGCTCCACTAGCATTGGAAGCATGAAGAGCTCCAATCATAGCAGTGTTAGAAGCGCTTGCTCCTGTAGCTAATTCTCCAATTTGCACACCTACTAAAGTATTTTGCAGTGCATAACCCCCTGCTGCCCAAGTTCTATAACCTCCGATCATTGTGTTACCACGGAAAAGGGTAGGATTAGAAAGTTCTGCAGCTCCATATCCAATTAGGATATTATCATAACTGTTATTTGGATTGGCAATAGTAAGACTTTTAGCCACATTATTACCAATAGCAATAGTGTCGTAACTACCAGGAAATAGATTTAAGTTATTTCCAATGGAAATTTGGTCTATTCCATTGGCAGTATTAGAGGGTAATCCTACACCAATAGCTATATTAGATGCGTCGTTAGCACCCCCGCGTGTAACTTTAATAGAGTTAACACTTAGGGTAGATCCGTCAAATGTTAGATTTGCTTCTCCATTAAGTTCTCCTGGTGTGTTAGAACCGGTGATCACACGATTATCTGCGTTGTTGTTAATGGTTGCTCCACTACCTGTTGCACCGGTTGCTCCATTAGCTCCGCTGGTTCCTGATGTTCCAGATTCCCCAGAACTACCTGAGCTACCTGATGTTCCAGACTCGCCGGAGGTTCCTGAGCTACCAGATACTCCCGATGTTCCTGATTCGCCAGAACTACCTGATGTTCCTGATTCGCCAGAACTACCTGATGTTCCGTTTTGTCCAGAACTACCTGATGTTCCGTTTTGTCCAGAACTACCTGAGGTTCCACTAGTTGCATAAATTACACCTACTGAAGTTACCACAAAAGAATAGTATTGTGTGCCTTCTGTATAAAAATCTACTGAACGTGCTTGGTTATCGTTGTTGTTTAAATATAGTTTAACTATCATACGATCTGTCGTATTAATAGTTGTGGTTGGTAAAGTTAAATCACAAAGTACTAATGATGGTGTTGACACTCCAACCCATCCAACTTGTGCTACTCCTGTTGTTAAAATCGTTCCATATCCTACACCGGCAGAGTTTGCTAATTCAATAGTTGCGTATGCATCTAAAAGATTTGCGGATGCTTGTTTTAAATAATGAAAATGGAATGTTTGTTGTCCACCTGGGATAACAGCAAATCCTAATTCAGGAGTTAAAAATTCTTGAACTAAAACGTTTTGTTGAAGACTGGTTAAGTTAGTGGTTAAAGTCTGTTGTGCTCCACCAGAAGGAATAGGATTTAGTACCTTATAAGGAGCAACATCAGAAGATTGTGATTGGTTAAAATAATAAAGCTGACCAGAAGAGATACCGTTAGCTCCAGATGTTCCTGAAGAACCTGAGCTACCGGAAGATCCTGATGTTCCAGATTCTCCAGAACTACCTGATGTTCCGTTTACGCCAGAGCTACCGGAGGTTCCATTTACGCCAGAGCTACCAGAGGTTCCGTCTACGCCAGATGAACCTGAACTACCTGAAGAACCAGTTTGTCCAGATGAACCTGAACTTCCTGATGTTCCCGCTGTTCCAGATTGCCCAGAACTACCAGAAGTTCCGTTTACGCCAGAGCTACCAGAAGATCCGTCTACTCCAGAACTACCAGAAGATCCATTTTGTCCGCTTGTTCCTGATGTACCTGGTGAACCCGTACCCGATGTACCGGAAGATCCTGCTGTTCCAGATTGTCCAGAACTACCAGAAGATCCTGATTGTCCAGATGTCCCGGAACTACCAGACTGTCCTGATGTTCCTGAAGATCCAAATACGGTTATATTACCATTTTGATCTTTCGCTTTGATTTGGCTACCTTGTGAATACAAAGTAACATAACCTGCAGAAGGATTAGCTGGACCGGTACCGCTAGTACTCCATTGTCCAAATTGTATTTCTCCTTCGTTCTGTATGCGTAATTTACCGCTCATGTTATAAAATTTTTTTAATTAAACGACCAAGTAAAACCGTCTTCTATTATTGCGTAACCATCTTCAGCAATGATTAGTGGTTGACATAAAGTTGTCATATCTTCATTGACGTAGAAAATAGAATTTTCTGCATCAATCAAACAATCATTAGCAGGTCCAGAATAATAAATCACACTTGCAAACGTTTCATTATCTGAAATGTAAGTGTAAGTCTGGACTTCTGGAGGCGTGTAGTTCGCCATAATCATTTGTCCTTCGTCGATTAATAAACCAGCAGAAGGATCTAAAGTTGCCGAGTTTGTATTCCAACATTTGTAAGAATAATTACCCGGCGGAAATATTTCTAAAATACCATTTAAAGGATCGTCTGGAGATTGATATTCTACAACCTCGATATTAAACTTAATGAATCTAGAATTGCGAGTTAAAATTTGTGGTACAACATACACCCATTGATTAGTGTATAAACTTTTAAATCCAAGTAAGAAATAATCACCAAAATCCTGTACACTATTATCAATAGTGTCAGCATAAATGGCAAAGACGTTATCGGATCCTACACTTAAATTAATCATGTACTAAGTAATAATTTATAAGTTGTGCCACCAATTACAATTGGAATATAACGATCTGATGTATTAGATGCAGAAACAACTGCTCCAGAATTAACAGTTAAATTGTTATTAGCATCAGCATAATAAGCAAATGTGTTTGCCATACCTGCTGTGCCACCAGTGGCTCCAATTAGTATGTTATTAGATCCTGTGGTAATAGCATTACCAGAAAATCTGCCTAGTGCTAAGTTATTAGAACCAGTTGTTAAAGCTGATAAAGTATCGTCACCAATTGCAGTATTACTATTTGATCCTGTAATAGCAACTAAAGAAGAATCTCCAATAGCAACGTTGCCACCGCCATCAACATTTGATTGCATTGCTTGATTGCCTATTGCAACGTTTTGTTGACCAATAGTGTTTGCAGTTAAACTAAAAGTTCCAACAGCAGTATTGTAAGCTCCAGTAGTATTTGATCCTAAAGAGTTAGCTCCAATTGCTATATTTTGTATACCTATAGTATTTGCATCTAAAGTAGCAGCTCCAATAGCAGTATTATTAATACCTGTAGTATTTGACTGCATACTACTAACTCCAACTGCAGTGTTACTTCCACCTGTGGTATTTGCAAATAATGCTCCTGCACCTATTGCAGTATTAGATAATCCTGTAGTATTAGTAGCAAGGGCATTAAATCCAACTGCTGTGTTACTACCAACTATACTTAATCTTAGAGCATTATTTCCAACTGCTACGTTAGCACCTCCATTTACGTTTGTGCTTAAAGCTTCTTCTCCTATAGCAACGTTATCATTACCTCTTGTGTTAGCAAACATTGATGTGTAACCAACAGCAGTGTTTCTACCACCTGTTAAATTATTGTATAAACTTCCAGCTCCAATTGCTATATTAGAAAGTCCAAAAGTATTTGCAGCCAAAGCATTATCACCAACTGCAGTATTGTTACCACCTGTGGTGTTAGCAGTTAATGCGTTATCACCAATTGCAACGTTATTACCTCCTGTGGTATTAGAAACTAAAGCAGATCCATCTACTGAACCTGCAACGTTTGTTACCACACTACCACCTCCGTAAGAAATACCTGCACCATTATTACCCGAAGTTCCTGAGCTTCCTGAAGTTCCTGAACCTGTTCCGCCAGCACCTAATATAGTAATTGCACCAGTATCGTTCATTAATCTTAGTTGCTGATCGCTACCATAATATAATGATCCGTAACCAGTTGCCGGAGTTCCTAGCCCGGATGTTCCACTTGTAGAAAATAGAATTTGTCCACCAGTTGCTCCTAATTTTAATGTTCCTGACATAATTTGTGTTTGATATTCATGAATATGTATTCTCAAGAAAATGACATAAAAAAAGACCAGAAAGATTCTGATCTTTTAAACTCGATCGTGCGCACGATCTGGTTTAGGTAGTATATGAAAATACTAAAAAATTACGGAGCAGTTACGAATGTACAACCAGCAAATGTTGTTGCAAGCGGTGCTTGGACTTCGAAAGCCATCGCAGGCTCCTGGGCCGTTAGGGTGAGGGTATATCCGTTAAGATCCCCGACCGCGGTTCCAGTTACTGAAGTACCCGCAGATACTACAGCGCCTCTAGAATAGCCCATTAGGAATATCTTCCCGTTATTATCGGTAAAGAAAACCTTTAAATTTCTGTTGCGAGCAATCAAAAGAATTTCGTTTCTTTTGTTTGCTTCCATCTTTTGCAAGTTCAGAGATAATGCTTGCTCAAAGAAAGCAGTTCCATTTTCATTAGAGATGTTAAAAGTCTCTGTGAAAGATGCTACGTTTTTAGCAACTTCGAACTCATAAAAAGTTCCAGTTTCGCCTGTAGCAGCAGTAACCAATGAAACACTTCCAGTGGCAGATGACAAAGTCAACGTACCAAGATCAGCATCTGAACTTATATAAATAGAACCGGAGACCCCCCCTATACTATCGAGGCAATCTATCGAAATTCCGTATGTTAAGTTACAAGCCATATGAAGTATTATATTTTTTTATTAGTAAGAGTGTGACCGAAGTCACACTCTATATAGATTAAATTAAGCTACAGTTGAAATGAACTGGTTTGCAATTGCTGCAGTACCCATTCTCCAAGCAGCTAAGAACTTAATGTTATCTTCGCTTGGATCGTAGTAGAATCTGAACTTATCTTGATCGTTATTAAGACCGGTTCCGAAGAACGCGTACTTCTTAGGACCAAGAATTACAGTTGGAGATACTGGAGAACCAGAATCTACGATTCCAGGTGCAGCGAAAATTTTAATATTCGTGCCCGGAAAAACAAAGGAATTCTCAGGAGATCCAGACACATTGCTGATGTTTGGATACTGAAGTAGAATTGAGTTACCTTTAGCTTGTAGAGACTGAACTAGTTTAGAATATGTTGCGTATGAAACATACATTACTAAATCATCTTCTTGTAGTACTGCAGGATTTGCAGCAGCTAAAGCATCTACCATTCCCCAGAAACCATCGTAAGCTGCAGTTGCTGAAGCGAAGTCAGCAGCAAAAGAAGTACCATCGATAGCACCTTCAGCTACTGAAGTTTGAAATACCAATCCGTCAAGTGATGAACCGTCTCCAGCCCACAATGTGCTTTCCACGTACTTATTAATTTCTCTTACTTTAAGATCAGCGATTTGCTGTTCGAACACTGGAGTTTCGTTTGCATAAGCAGAAGCGCTCATTACAGAAGAGATCCAGTATTCACGTAGTGGTTCTACGCACATGATTTCTTTTAATTGCTTTGTAGCAACGACTAAATTTTGCTGAGTAAAAATGGTAGTATTACCGGTGGCCCCTGCGAAGCCACACTCATAATCTTGAACTGAAACTCCAGCACCTAAAATATTAAGAGCCGTAGTACCTGCAGTTAGGTTTGGTTTGATAGTCAAGTTTTGAACTGATTGTGGTTTAAGTATTGCACGGATGATCAAGTCTGTTGAAAGTTGATCCGTGTATGGTTGTAAACCTGCGACGTTAAATGACATAGTTTATAATTTTATTCGTTTTTTATTATAGAGTTTTTCTTAACTCTTTAAATCTGTCGACAATATCAACAGACTCCGCTTTTTCAGCTTGAGTGTTTAAAGTGGAAATTTTACCAGTAGCAGGTGCTTTCGCAAATTTGCTATATTGCTCTTCCATTTTTGCAATTTTAGCCTTCATGTCTGCCATTTCAGCAATCATGGGTTCCATTGCAGCCATTACTTTCTTCATGACTTCAGCAATTTTTTCTTCAACTGCGTCTTCTTTCTTTGGAGCTTCAGGTTCAGAACCATCAATTGGTCCTTTATCTTCTTCTGCCATTTTAACTGGTTGAGCAGCTTTTTCCACTTCGATCTCGACTTTAGGTCCTTCCGATTCAGATTCTTCTTTTTCCACAGAAACGATTTTTCCAGCATCATCGACTTTAACTTTAAGTCCTGATTCTGTAACGTGCTCACCTGCTGGAGCTGGAGATTTGCTACCATCTTCGGCTACGACCATTAGGTCCATACCTGGTGCAAATTCTTCTGCTTCAACTTGGGTGCCGTCAACCAATTTCTCAGAAGCAAGCTTTATCTGCAATCCTAGAACTACGCGGATCTGATTAAGTTTGTTTTTGTAATTCATGTTAGTGACTTTTATTATTGAATTATGTGGTTGTATATGACAGTAAAACATACTGACATTTCCTAACCTCATTAATTTTTAAGTATGTTCATGATCTCTTCGATCATTGACTTTTCTTTTTGGAGGTCTTCGAAGTCTTCTTTGTCAACGAAGCTTCCTTCGAGACTGAATCCTTTGTACTTTCCTTCTTTGACACTTTGCCAGACTTCTGGGTCTGTAACTCGCATTTTGACTGCCCAGCTTCCTTTGGGGAGTCCGAGATTGTAAACTGTGTTGGCTTTATCAGTTTCAGGATCTTCGACAATCCAACTTTCAAAAACGTAAGAATTTGCATTTTGATTTTCATTATGTTCGATATTTGTATCCCGGTTCCTTAATTCTTTCATGAATTTTTCTTGCATTCTCTGAATGGTAGATTCAGAAAATTTAACATAGTAAGGTTCACCGGTAGCTTCGTCCCTTCTATAGATTTCTATGTCTGGAATAGCAACTGGTCCAACAATAACTTGTTTGTCTTTCTCTAATGCAAAAGCAAGTTTGCTCATTGATTCTGAGTGCTTAGGATGACTTTTCGGTAACAAGTCGTTGTCTTGTGTATAGTCTTTATCTGATGGAGCAGATCCACTTAGAATTTTAAGGAAGGCATTTACTCTTCCCATTGCCCATTGCGATCTAGTCATACCTTTGCGACCTGGGGTGCCTACAGAGTATGCACCGGCGCCCCTGCGCCATACTGCTTTAAGCATACCTAAATCAGCTTTTTGGCTATCTTGTGGATTCTTCTCGTTATGTTCTTGTATTTTTTCTTTCAAGCTAGATTCTACTTCTTCAGAAACTTCAATACCACCTCTAGAGGTTTTAGTATCTCCTGGTTCGTTCTTAGCAGAACCTTCACGACCTCTTTCCTCTTCCGGAATTCTAGCAATTGGTCTTTCAGCAAATGCTTGTGCTTTAACTGGTACACAGTTTGGTGTGCCATCATCTTTTAGACCATAAGCTTCGTAGCCTTCCCAACACGGGTTATCTTCTAAAAATTCCTCTGTGATTGGTCCGCCAGTTACCCAAGCGTCACATGTTCTACTTGCTGCGCATTTAAAATCAAATGCTTCGCAATAACCTAATTCACCAGCTGCAATAGAGTCGTAAGGATCTGCGGGGGCGTCTTCGCCAATTCCTGCAGCAATACACGCCAGCATGGATTTAGTCTTAACGAAAAATGCACAATTTCCGCAAAGTGCACTTTTAGATTCGTCAACAGAAGTGTTAAACATATCTGCTTTTGCTTGCCAATATTCTTCATTAGGATCATTAGGATTCAATGGACCGTAGTGTGCAACATCGATTGCTTCTTGACGATTTTTCAAGTTAAGAGCAATATCTACTGTGGCTGATGGACAACCATATTCATTAAACTTGCGTTTCTTCTTTTGGGTTTGGTCCACATAAGGTGGTAAAGCACTAGTGTCATAACTCATTTTCTCCCGAATGCTTTCTAATTTGTTTTGTGCCCATTCGATTCCTGCTTGCCCACCCCAGGCATCTACCATAAGACCTCCACATCCTTCAGAATATGGTACGTCTTTGTTTTGTAAATGCCTGGCAAAACTTGCCATACGGGCAATTGTTTCTTCTGAAATAGGTTCTTTGTTAGCTAATTGGTTTGCTCTAGCTTTACCAATTGGTGTACCGCAATCACCCCAACCATTCTCCTCTGCCCATTCTAGTGCACGCTTAGCAGCATTAACTGCAGATTCGGGATAGTCAGTATAGCTTTCAAATTTCATATCTACAGCGGCGTGTTCTTCTCTCCAAGTGGAATAGCAGATTGCTGCTGCTTGATCTTGGTCGTAACCTTCGTCACCTACCAACACACTCATACAACGTGGAATGTATTCAGCTTCACTTTCACCCGAAGATGGTTTTACAAACGCGTGTTTCTTCATGTACACCCAAAATTTTTCAATTGCAGGTTCGTCAACAAGAGCAATAGCAGAAACTCCAGAATCTTCCATATCATCTATAAGTTCTAATTCTACCACTCTTTTTTCTTCTTTTTTAACCATAACGATTTAATATATTATGAATATGATTTTTAGATTTTTGCCAAATCTCTAAGGCGTTTATCTGCTTCTTGTTGGCTACTCATTTCAGAAGCTACCACATAAGTTTTAACAATTTGTGCTGGTTGATTCATAAGCATCGATTGTAATTGATCAATAGAAGCTGTCATTCCACCATTCTCATATTTCCTTACACCGGTAGAATTAATTGCACTTAAGATAGGTAAAAATGATTGTGTGGCACGTCTATTTATAACAAACTCACCGCCTTCTAATTCTCCATACTTAGTTCTGATTCCACCTTGAGAATGTCTTGGACCATTTAAAATACCACCATTTGCAAACTTGGTTCCAGTCACAGCTGATGCCGCTTCCGATCCACCTGCATCAGGAGCTTCAAATTTTGTTGCTTTGATCTTTTTAATGTTGATCGCTGTTGCAACTCCTAAAGCCAAAGCATTAATTCCTTTTACGATCCAGTCGAACGGAGAAGGTAAAGTAGAAGGTTGGGTTAAGATTTGTACTACCCCAGAAGCAGCACTCATAACTGCAGTGGCAATTTGTAGTTTCTTTCTCTTTTCAAAAGCTTCTTCGCTTGTCTTAGCTTCTTCGTCGTAACCAGATGCAAGTGCAGAGGTCACAGAAGAAATAGCACTAATGGTTGCTGAAATAGTTTGACCAAGTGAAGCTACTTCTTCTTTGCGTAATTGGTCTCTTTGTCTAGCATACTTTTCTTGAATTGCTGTTTTTTCTGCTTCAGTTAATTCTGTATCTTCTAACTCTTTTTGTTCTGAAGCATTAATAATTGCTCTTCTGTTATCAAAATATGCTTGCGTTCCAGCAAGTAAACCTTCACTTTGAATTTGTAAAAGTTGTAATTTTTCGTCTAATTTTTCACTTAGATCTTTTTTATCTAGATCTTCAATCTGTGCAGCAATTGCATCGTTGACGTTTTTGGTAAAAATTGCTAATTTTTCTGCAACTTGTTCAGCAGTTAAAAGTTTAAGCTTTTCTGCTTCCATTAATTCGTTTTTGAAAGCATCGATTTTTTCCTGACCTGCATCTTTAATAATTACTAACTCTTTATCTCTACCGGCTTTCATTGCATCAACAGTAGACTCGTGAAGGTCTTTCTCGATTTCTAATAACTTCCTAGCATTTTCGAGTTTTTTATCTTGTTTTTCTTTTTCTTTCTTTTCGTCTTCTTCTTTGTACTTTTCAGTTAATTTTAAAAGTGCAGCAATACGACCAGCTTCTAGATCTTTAGTTGATTGACCATATTTTTGAGCTAACATAACTAGATTGTCGTACTTTTCGTTTACCTCATTAGTCTCATTAACCCTTGCATCCCTAGTTTCTTGTAAAGCTTCTTTGTTTCCTTTTTTAAGTTCTTCTAGTTCTTTTTCTTTTGCTGCTTTATCTTTATCTCTTTGTTGTTCTGCTTTTTGATTTGCTTTTTGATTAGCTGATTCTTGCTCTTTATTTTCTTCAGTTCTATATTCAGCTGCTAAAACTTTAATATTAGATAAAGCATCTTTTACTGCTTGTTGCCTTTTATCTAGATTTTCGCCTGCTTTTTTTAGTCCTTCTTCATCAGCTTTTCCTAAAGCATCGTTATATGTTTTTACAGCTTCAACTTCTGCTGCTTTCGCTTCATCAAAATCTTTTTGTGCTTCTTTTAAATTAAACTGTCGAATTTCTTTTTCAGTTTTACCATCAGCACGCATTTCTGCAATTGTTACTTTTCTACGTCTAGCAGCATCTTTTGCATTTAGATCTAGTAAAGTGTTTTGTCTTTCTAACTCGTCGTTAAGTTCTCTGGTAGCTATTTCAGCATCACTTTCTGCATTAGCCATTTCCATTAACGCGTTAACCGCTAAACCTAATGCAACAATTAAAGCACCAACACCAGTTGCAACTAGTGCAGCAGAAAATGCTCTTGCTCCTGCCGCCGCTGCGGTTTCACCTACACCAACTTTTACAAACGAAGAAGCAAGTGCATTGTTTAGTGTGGTATAAACTTTTGTGATACCAGTTAGGTTACCAATTGTCTTAGCAACATCTTTAAAATCAGTTAATAGATTTCCTAACTGTGCTTTCAAATCTGAAGTTTTTAGCGAACCAAAAATCTTAAAAGCATCAATTGTTTGTTCTAGTGTGTTACTAACTTGGCCGATAGGTCCAGGCAACAAACTCATGGTACCAAATATGTCTCTAGATTTGGTGTTAACTCTATCTAAAGCATCTTTAGTGTCATTAAACGTGTTGTTCAGAACGTGCCATTCTTTGGTACCTTCCGGAATAGTTTGCAATTCCTTTTTCAATAACCTTGTTTTTTCGGTCAAGGTTAAAGTTCTGTCGGTTGCAAATTCTACTGATTCTGATTCAATGTCTATTTTAATTTGGACTTTACCGGCCATTTTATTTTAATTATTTTATAGTTGTGCGCAATCTGGATAACAGTTAACTACCAGTTCTACTTGATCTCCAGGTGCGAAATACAAACCAGAAATGTTTACGTATGGTTGTGAAGTAAACTGAATCTCATAAGTTGGCGAAAATCCTCCATTCAAATAAATTCTTAAGAATCCGCAGTTACCAGATCCTGGTAAGTTAGTCGTCACATTAACTTGAACAGTGTTGTTAGCAGTGTTATAGTTAATTCCATTTGGATTTGTTTTAATTCCATATAGAGTTGAAGTTAATGGGAATGTACTTGGACCCTCTAGTGTTCCCATAAAGTTACCGTTAATACCAACATCGTAAATCTCACCAAATCCACAATCTGCATTTCTAATCGTCCAAATAGAACCAGAAGGAGGCGGCGGAGGTGGAGGTGTAGTACAAGGCACACCAGTGTTAACAAGTGTAAACGCTGCAACATCTGCATAAGGAATACCAGGTGCAAGTGTTGTATAGTCTAAACAGTTTGTTAAGGTTACGTTTCCTAAACCAGACATGAACTGATATTCAGTTGCTGAAGTGTTACAATTGTAATACTTAATGTAACCATAATCAGTCACATTAATCACTACGTTTTGTTTACAATCTTCTGGTGGTGGAGGTGGTGGAGGCGGTGGTGGTGGAGGCGGAGGTGTAACATCACACGGATGAAAATCAATTGGAATTGTAATTGCATTAGTACATTCTCCAGTAGATGTCACAGTGATTTGTGTTGCTGTTGTGTCCGCATTAACCACATAGTTACCTAGCAAAGATGTTCTAGGAACATTTGTTGCCAACACACCAAGAACATTATCAGAAATCGTAAACGGTCCTGCTCCTGTTCCTATTGTAGTTAAGTTTATATTGACTGCTATTGTAGGCATAACTTTTTATTTATGAAATACACGAATACGTTTGTGTTAACGCTCCAGAGATATTAAACACTGATCCCGATCTTGCACATACTGAAGCTCCTGGAGCAACTGTTGTTGCATAGTACCAAGTACCATTACAATCTTGATAATCACCAATCCAATTAAATGCATTTTCATTTAAGTATTGGAAGCAAGATGTAGAGCAAACAAATTGACCATCCCAAGTATCTGAAATTGGTGATATAGGATCTGCTGGTCCAGCTTCTACAATCAAGTACATACCAGAAGTATATGGAGCACCGATTGTGCCACTATTAGGAGTACTAAGAGAAGCTCCCCAAGGTCCTGGATAATTTGCATAACCAACCCAACCTGAAGTGGTAACTAATCCACTAGAGTTGTAAAGATTAAATCTGTTTGGACGATCTAAAGCAAAGTAGTTAAACTGAATTGTAGAAGTATCTAGTCCGTCACAAATATCAACTTGTTCGTAGATATGGAAATCGTTTCCAGAATAAGAGTTAGTAACGAAATCGTTACATTCGTAACAGAATCCTTCACCTGTTCCACCCGTGCAATTTCCATTCAAAAATACTTCTGTTTCGCTATCAATACGAGCAACACCAGCATCATAAATGTAAAGCGGATCACAACATACTTCAATGTTGTTATCGTAAACATAAACTGAATTACCTCCAGTGCCACCAGTAATATTACATGAAGGTGGTGTACATTTCCAAGCAGTTCCTCCAGTTAGTGAACAATCTACAACTGTACCAGTTAAGTTAACACTAAATCTGTATTCAGTACCACCAGTTGTTGGAGTTGCTGGAGTGTAAGTATAAGTACTAAATCTAACTGTGTTTTGTGAGTTGATTGTAGCACCACCTTCTACTTTAGTTGTAAATACACCAGTATCATGAGATGCTCCATAAGTTAATCTACCTCTAACATAAGTTCCTGTTGCAACTGCACCAGTGTAATTAAATGTTGTGTTAGCAGGTATTGTAGAAATATCTTTATTGCTTTCAGGCATAAAGTTAACACCATCGAAAGAACGTGTTATAACAAATGTTCCAGTTCCGTTTACATTTGATTTGAAATCAAAGTAAACATCCAATGTTTCATTCACACATGGTTCGCAAGATCCTGGATCTCCTGTTGCATTAACACCACCACTACCTCCAGCGACTTGTACTGCTGCAATACCATTGTAATACCAACCATCTGAAACTGGTGTTCCTGTTTGATCTGAGAATAAGAATGTTGCAGTGTTTAGATCGTCAGAATCTGCCCAGAAGTTATAGTTTAAATTGTTAACGCAACATGCTGCGTTACAAAGTGTAGATCCAGTACATCCAGTGTATTGAGTTAGATCGTAAATTAAACAGTTACAAACGTCACAAGATCCAGATTGTGTTTTAATTCCATTGTTAAGATAAACAAAATTAGAACCATTAGAATACCAACCATTTGTTGGATAAGCAGATCCTGTAGAGTTTGCGTAAATAATATTGTTTTGATACCAAGTAGCAGAATTATCTACCATCCAGAATTCTCCGGTTGCACCTTGGCAGCAACATGCTAAACATGAATCTCCTGTGGCTCCAACGTAACAAAGTTCTAGTGGATCTAAATCTGGTATACACTCACATAATGCTGGAGAACTTCCAATTAAATTAATATCAGAAACTTGCGAGTTAGCATCTAAAGTGTAAACATAAGTACCATCAGAATAAAATCCTGCTGGTGCCCAAATTGTACCTGCTGCGTTTAAGAAAAATCTAGTTCCAACTATAATGTTGCTAGGATCAGAAACAAAAATAACAGTAATAGTGCTGAATGTTTGACAGCAAACTGCATCACAGATTGTTTCCGAAGAATAACAGATATTAGGAACTGCCTGATTAGGCACTGGAATTGCTAAATCGATGTTATTAATTTTGTAAAGAACTACTCTTGTTTCGCTTTCTTCTCCAAGGACATAATTGTCAATTGAGTTAACTAAATAGTAAGCATCTTTAACCCAAATAAGATCGTTAAATCTTAATTCGTAAATGTCTTTGTAATTTAAAGTAAATTCTCCTTCGAAAATATAAGCATAATCTCTAGCTTGAGTGTTCTGCCCGTTAGGAAGTTCAACGTCGATAATTTGACCATAAGTTGCGTTATACCAATCTTGCCAAAATCTTTGGAAATTGGTAAAGTTAGAATTACCAGATGGATTAACTCCAATTGTATTATCCCATGTTGGAGTTGAATTATTCCAATCTAATAAGAAGTTTTGTGGATTCCATGGATGAGGATAGTAAGAACTCATCAACGGAACTTTTGTCTGACCAACTGCAGCTGAAGAATCGTTTTGTAAATACCAAGTCTTAGAAACGTTAGATCCTGGACCACTTTCTCCTACTAATCCATTATACCAAGCAAGTCTTAATTTAGGTTGAATGGGTTCACGTCTACCTGGACCGTCGTTAGAAACAACGTCTTTAGCAATGTGCGGAATTAAAAATGTTTCTGCATCTTCCACATCAAGCGAAGAGGCGCCTCCACCATAACCAATCGGACCTAAAGGTAAAGGTGCAAAGATTCCTTGCACATCTTTAATTCCTTTAATGATTTCAATTTGTGAGTCTTGATTTAACTGACCATAAACTTGCTTACGTGCTTGTTGATAGTTGTAGTTAAGATAATCAGAATCTTCTTGATCTTTATAAGTTACAAATCTTGGTTGTGATTGAAATAAAGGTGTAAGTTTTACACTCTTTTTTTCATTTAATTTATTAGTCCAATCTTTTACTGTTCCTTGTCTGATCCAATCTTTCCAAGGAGTAATAACAAAATGCTTTGGTATAGTTTTACTAGGTTCAAAAACCAATTTAAATCTTTCAGTTAGTGATCTAATAAAATCAATTTGTTTGATATTATCTGGAAGAATAGCTTTTACGTCAAGAATTGAAGTTGGAGTTTGTGTTGTAGTAATTTTTATATCAGTAAAATAAACTGTTTGATTTACGTTTGGTGTACCAACTACATTACCATAAAATTGAAAGGTGTCTCCAGCATTAAAAGTATAAGTCACAGAAGCAGTAATACTTCCGTACCAAGTTCCTGCTGCAAAGTTATCTACACTAAAGTTGTAAGTTGTTCCTCCACCTGGAGTTTTTAAAGCAAACACAAAATATTCAGAACCTGTTGGAGCAGGAAAGTTACCATCCCACTGATACGCTCCAGTGAATTCTAAAGTATACTGACCCCCGACGGTGGCAGTAAAAGTTTGGGAACTAATATTAAAGTTAGAACCTAAATCATAAATTGGATAAAGATTATTAATTCTAGCAACATAGTTAGGATATGCATAAAAATAATTAGAGGTTAACTGTGCACCAATCGTTTCAATTGGTCCAGTACCACCACTAAATCCTGCTTCATATAAAGTTGCTCTTGCATATTTGTCTGAAATAATATACAGATCTTTGAATTCGTTTCCGTATCTAGAAACACCAGTTGCTCCTGTAGGACTTACCCATTCATCACCTTGAATAAATTCAGATTCGTAAGTGTATTCTGTACGTGTAAAAATTGCATCCCAAATTGCTTTCACACGTAAAGACGGTTTCATTTGTCCTTGAAAAAGTGGAAAGGAAGGATTACAAAATGGTTTAGATCCTGTGCTACCTACTGTTCCGGTTGTGGAAAGTGTGGGAATAGTTGGAAAAGTTGCGTTACCTGAACCAGTATAGTTGTAACCCCATTCGATTAATGGATAAACTATGTCTCCAGGATTACCTCCAGTGCCACCAAAGTTTTGGGTCCACGAATTAACAATGTTATCGTAACTAAGTTGGTGATTGTATTTAGAAAGATTTAAGTCTGTTAAGAATCCACCTTGTGATCCTCCAGTTTCTCCGCCGACACTTAAACCAATTTGTGTGGCAAAGTCGGAGACTTCACTAATGAAAGAAATTTCATATTCTATTCTACCAGTGGCATCTTCACGGTAAACGTTCATTAACTGGATAACACCCATCATCCAAAGTTGACCTTCGGCATTGATGTATGCTTGTGCTTTCTTAGCAGGATCAAATAGAGTTTGGTTAACGTTAAATGCCTGCTGAAAAAACTTACCGTTTGGAGCAGAGTGCGGAATTCTAAATGTTTGTGAATATGAAGCCGCAGCAATAGAAGGTTCCATTACATCCTGAACTCTTAAGTTCATTTTAATCGGATCCGTATCGTAAAGATCTAAAAGAGTCCATGCAGTAGGATCGTTTGCATCTTCGTATCTTCTAACAAATAACTGCGGTAACGCTTTCATATTAGGTATTTTGCATTGACTGTTCTGTGCTAAGTTCTAGCGTGAAGTTAGCAGTGTACAGTTTTATTTGTTTAATTGTTTTAACTGTGTAAGATTGTTCACTTACTTTACATGTGTAAGGAAAATCATCTTGTCCTATGTATACCCAATTTTGAGAACTCATTACTACACCTTTCAAAAACTCGACTTGATCTTGAGTTAGGAAATCAGAAGTAATTGTCCATTTTCTTCGAACAGATTTGTTGTATTGTCTTACACCACCTTTGAGCCAATTTTGTGTCGTGTCATTAGACAAAACGACTGGGGTTGTTGCACTCCAATCTACTTCTGTTTGATAGAAATCTTGTCCAGTGGTGTCTACAGTTTCTTCTGCCTTCATGGTAAAGTTCCAATAGTCTCTACCACCTAAAGAGTTTAACCAAGCGACTCTTGCACGCGGATACAAATAAGAGTAACAATCTTCCACAATGTCAATGGTTAATAATTCAGAAACAGGAACGGTTGGTGCTCCAGTGTATCCACAACTTCCAGTAATGTTTAATTCGTTAAACAACTGCACAGTGTAATACTCAGGAACAGTACCTAAAGAAGTCCAAACTCCTAAATCGTCTAGATCTTTTGGACCAACTCTAAGGCTTAAAAATTCCTGATTGTCGAAATTAGAAAATGATCCAGTTCCAGAACTTGCGATTGAACCTCCACACTGATATCTTGGTCCACCACCAAAGTTAACTTCATAGTTACCGATAGCGTATTCTCCAATTGCTCCAGTTGCAGAATAGAAAGTAAACCAAGCAACTTTTGGAGATGCACTCTGTAACAAACTTGGAGATCCTTGGAAGTATTCATACACCGGATTACGATTTAAGAATGTCACAGTGTAACGATCATAGTCTAAAGCTTCGGCTGTAATGTTATAACTTGGAGTGGCAGTTGTGGTTTGCCATGCACCACCAGCAATAGATCTTGGTGCTTCTGAAAGAAATAAACCAGGACCACCACATGTGCTTGGCGGATAAATGGTATTGTTCTTTAACACATAAGGAGCAACGTAACCGAACAGTCCATAATAGTCTGCTGCGTTAGCTTCTTGTGCAGCCAAATGTGCTTGTTGTTCTTTCCAATTTAAAGAAGTTGGAATCACAATTACAGGCAGAATATCGTTATCGTCTGTGGGATCCATATCGTCAAAATATCCTTGCGCTCCTAATGGATAACTTGGATTTCCAATATTACCTCCGCCATTTCCTAAACCATCGTAAACCTGCAGTGGCGCCCCAGAAGTTGCACGATATTGTTCTCCAGCATAAAGCTTAACGTTGCAAATTGCATTGCTACCCATCTTAAATGGTTTGCTAATCTCTGCTCCTACTTCGTTGGCAAAATCTCCGATCTCTAAAAATGGTTCTACAATTGGAGCCACATCAATCATACCCGCTCCGGATGGATTAGGACGTTGAATAAATCTGTTGATGTAAACACCGTCAATGTACACATCGAACACATAAGAAAAATCAAATATGGTAGTGAGTTGTGCTTTGTCACTAGTCACAGACCAAATAATAGGATTGTATCCTGGTGAATAAAACTTTGGTCTAAAATTGACTGCGGTTATCATTATAACTTTTTATATTCTTCTTACTTTAGATTCGGATTCAGCTTTCCTATTTTCGTCATAAGTCCAAGCCATAAAATTGAAAGCTTCTCTGATACCCAATTGAGTGACTGCTTGTACTTTAAGCGGATCACGATCTGCAAGTATGGCGATTGTGGAGTACCAGTGCCTGCTAATACTCTGTTGATTTTTCTTTTCATCTCCTGGCGTTTCCTCGGATTTGCTTTCAAAAAGATTTCTGTAGCTCCGGAAGATGCTAGTTCGAAAAGCAAAAAAAAAGTGGTCACTGCTTTTGTGTGCTTAAGTGGTAAGTCTAAAAATAGTTTACATCGCTCTTTGTATTCCGCCATATCGTAATCACTCACATCGTAACTAAAAAGTCTTTGCTTCACAATTGGACGATAAAGAATTGCCATCATTTCGTGCAATTTGTTATCAGCATTAGGATCGTTTACCAACACATCTAAATCTGAAAATTCTCCTAGCGTCATACGATCGAAATCTACTAATCCATATTCCACTCCACCTAAAGAAATTTTACTTGCCACACTTACTTGTTCAAGTAGACTTTTTTGAACCATGATTTCTAACAGTGCGAAGATTTCTATTAACTCGTTGTAAGGAATTCTAGAAATGTCTTCAATAGAACAACCAGTCAGTTGACTAAGCATTTCATATTTCTCTGCCAGATGATCTAACAACAAATGTTTTTTAATTCTGTAATAGTCAGAGATTGTAATGGTCTGAATTTTGTACTTCTTATCGTCTATCTTAAAAGTTATCATGCAGCTGCTTTATTTAACATTTTGGTTATGTCTTCTTCTAGTTCTTCGGAGTAAGCTTTTTCCAATTCGTCATCTATCATTTGATACACTGAATCCGAAAAGTTCATCCAATATCTTGGTTTAATTCCACCTTTACCTTGACCGGGATTCGGATTGTATTTTTTGTTGCTTAACGCATCGTAAATGCTACGGGGATTATCTCCAGATGTTGCAGCTTCTCTACCTGTTCCCGCGTGGGTATAAAATCCATAACCAGTGGGATCGTAAATCACAAATCCATTTTCGTCAAACGCAACAGCGATAGATCTTTTTAATCGACCAGTATCTATAGGTGCTTGCATTTGGAGTACTTGTTCCAATCTCCTAGCAATCTTGTTGTATGTTTGTTTTACTGTATTAGCCATTAGTTAAAAGCTGCGTCACAATTATTAAATGGATTCTTCACTTCGAACACAACTTCTGCACTCCAACCAGTTAGGTTGTTGTTGAAGCTTTCCACAAACGGACGACATACTACTGGCACATCCAAGTAGACTTCCACTTCGTCCCAAGTGGTTTGACGGATACGAGAAAGCAAATCTTGTAAAATCATAAACGTCGTATTCAGTTGATCTTCCTCAATATCCAAATCGTAGTTGGTAATATCCTGTACAGAAAGTGCGAAAGAGAACTCTACCTTACCCCCAGCATCTATGTCCGCGCGTCTAGGGATGAGCATGACTAGTGGATACTTGACAGGATACTGAGTGTTAGTTTCGATGTCTAGATCACTAAGCTGCCCGAAAGTGAATTGTTTAACATTCACATGGGATAAGGATAGAGTTCTCAAATACTCCACCACGGATTTAAAAGAAGATATCGGACCAGATGCCATAAATTAGACTTTTATACTATGAGTATATATGGCATCTAAAATGCAGATAATTTATGGGTAAAAAAGCTAAAGAGCACAGAAAGAAAGTCCAAAAAAGAAACGAAGATCTTAAATTGCGTCAGAAAAAACTCATGACTGAACTTCAAGAACAGTTTAACAAAGAGATGCAAGGACGAGCAATGCGCATGAAAGCACTGCAGACGAAGGCGCCTCTACCAGTTTACGCCAGTACTGGAGACTTTGTCGCACAGAACTACGAGGAAATCTTCCAGAAAGGAGGACAAGACATGGCACAAAAACTAATAAATTCCTCCGACGATGGACCTAAATTTAGATAAAAACTTACAAGACTCCCTGGCAGACAAGTTTATCGAATACAATCTGTATAACTTCCGTACCATTAACAAGACTTATGGTTTGAAAATTGTGGACCAATACGCATTACATGCTATCGATCAGTACAAACGCTTTGGCGATAATGTCATGCGTCCCAAACTCACTGTTATGGAAAGACAAATAGTCAGCGAGATCTCCTATCGGATTGCCAAGCATTGGGATTTGTTTAAGATGATCTTTGATGACGACAAAGAATATCAGCAGGCATTAGCCAAAGCTTACGTGTGGTGCAAGGAATTAAAGAAGCACACCCAACACGGTCCACAGAATTACCATGACTTAACCAAAGTGTTTCTGGCCTGTGAAAGTTTTATGCTGGCCATGGATGATTATTATTCTGTGGAATCACCGATATTTAAATAATTTTAGTTATCTTTGCTCAGTTGGAAGTTTATTTAATCACAGAACACTTTCTGCATTATAGTTATATGACACCTAAGAAACCAGCACTGGCAACCAATTTAGATTGGGATAAACTCAGTCTAGCGCCTATTACGCTCACCCAATTAAAACCCATGTTGAGATCTGGGTCAGTCCGCGTTGCCTTAGCAGCGGCTCCAGGATTACGATTTATGACCATTACACGCAACCCCTTATTAGCAGGACGTCGGGCAAAACGTACTAAGCGTGGATTTTGGGAAGTTTACGAAAGTGGGATTGGCTGGGTCAAGATCCAGAACGAGTGCAACATCTGGTTACATCCGTAAACATTTTTTTATCTCGCACTTATCTCTTACATTTGCCTTATAAAAAATAAGACAAATGAATAAATTTAAAGAATTCGATTTGGACACTATCCAAATTGTTAAGACAGACAAATCTCCTTCAGGTCACCCTAGAAGACCCGAAACAATAGAAAGGGAAAAAAAGTTATATCAGCTTTTACAAAATTTAGAAGAGGGATATGAATTCATTTTGCCAGATCTTTTCAATCCTTACTTACGTGATTTAATTAAATTATTTCCTGATAGGATTTACAAAGTCTCATTATTGAGAAAGAGAAAAAATAGTAGTAAAGAAGTTATTTGTAAAAGAATAAAATAATTCTAAAACATTTTTTACTTTGGGAAGAATCCTGTACATTTACCCTATAAAAATAACAAGATATGCCAAGCATTTATTTTCACAAAATCGAAAAAGACGTTCCCGTTAAATACTTTTACGGTATGGGAAATAATAATGGACCAGTTAATACGACTAAAACTCGTTTGTATGTTCCGGACGGAAAAGAATTTACTGCTATTAAACAGTTTTTGCTTAAGGGCAAAAATAAAATTAACCCAGCAGTTAATTTCGATCCTACTACTTTACCTGGTTTAAAAGTTTACACTTACAAAGGATTAAATGGTTACGAATTACGTTCTAATCACCAAACTTTACAAGTAGAAGTACCTGAAGATTACTATTCTTTATTACCCCAATTAGTTGCTTCTATGGTCGGTATCACAGACGGCGTAGGACAAGTACCATGGCAAAAAATTTAATCATGACTACTAGAGAAAAAAATATTGCAGCCTTACAAATAGGCACAGTCGGTAAAAAGCATTTCATTAAGTTAGGCGACAAGCTTTATCCATTAGCTAAAGATTGGAAAAAGACTTTTGCCTATAATATAGACAAAGAAGAATGGGATGCAACCTGGTTATTAAGTACTAAAAATCTAATGGCTTACCAGCAAGATCTTTTAAGAAGCAAAGTTCGTGTGGTTAGTTCTAACCCAGAAGCAGAACAAACAGTCGTTAATGCAATTGATAGAATTTTAAACCGAAAATAATGGCAAAGAAAAAACCAAGTTACAACATGCTGTTTGATATGTTAGGATTACCTTCTACCGAACACGCAATGAAAAAGGCAGCAGCCAAAATAGTTAAAGAAATTCTTGCACAACCTAAACCAAAGAAACCATGTCGTACTACGAAATAGTCCGCACCACACCTGGTGGCACTGTAAAGAAACCTAAAAAGTAAGCAGATCCTGCTTGCTTTTTTGTCGTGAACCCATAATCAGATATCCACTATGTTGCCCAACTTGCATGCC
>Ga0315901_10002801_pt1 | contig 23473 bp, 16 predicted proteins | sample LakEriMetagenome_10_FD_203761 | JGI IMG/M metagenome (GOLD analysis project Ga0315901, IMG submission 203761) | Freshwater fungal communities from buoy surface, Lake Erie, Ohio, United States - Buoy 2 MA116 | ecosystem: Environmental > Aquatic > Freshwater > Lake | place: USA: Lake Erie, Ohio... | reverse complement strand
TGCTGTTGCACGGATTGCACGAGCGGCCGCGGAATGGCGACGGTCACGCCTTGCTGGGTGAAGCGTTCGCGGGTGCTGGTGACGGTCTGGGAGACCGACATGATCACCGAATCGGCGCCGATGCGGACGATGCGGCCATCGATTTCGCGGACGCCTGTGCCGAGTCGCGATTGCATCGCCACCGTTCCGGCGTCGGTCAGGAGAACGCGCCCTTCCCCGGTCATCGGTGTGGTGTCACTGGTGACGGGGACGTAGCGATAGCAGGCCGAGAGAGACCAGCCGGTGAGGGCCAGCCACAGGGCGGGAACGAAACGACCGGCCACGGAGCTCCGTGGCCGGTCGTTGTGACGTCCCGCGGGATGCGAGGGACGGACTGCCATCATGTTACTGGCAGGCCGCCGGACGATCCTGGGCCGGCTGCGGCGCCAGCGGGTTCTGCTGGCGCTCGTTGTACGAGATCGGGAAGAAGCAGGGCTTGGTCCCGCGGGTGGCGACCCACCGATCGGCGCGCTGGTTGAAGCGGTAGTGATCGTTGAGGCGACGGCCCTGGAGGAACAGGTTCGTCCGACGCGCGTGGATCAGCATGTTGCGCGCCGTGACGGTGCTGGTGGTGCTCCACGCCGGGAGCCCATCCACGGCCCGCACCGCATTGATGCGCGTGGCGAATTCCGTCGTGTTGTTCTGCGCCAGCGCGGCTTCGGCCAGGATGAGGAGCATCTCCTTTGCCGAGGTCGCCGTCCAGCCGACGTTGGTCGTGGACGACAGACGGCAGCACTCGTCGATGGCCTTCACCATCACCGGATCCTTATCGCCGCTGATCGGATCCAGCAGCTTGATGCCGGCGATGCCGTCGAGCGGGCGCGTACCCGCCGCGGTCGGGTTGATGTAGTCGTTACCGGCGCGGATCTCGAGACGGCTGTTCATTTCGCCGCCGGTCGAGAACCACCCACCGTTGTTCTGGGCGACCACATCGAAGCGATACCGCGCGCCGTTGTTGCCGAAGGCCGCGAGGGCCGCCGTGGCATCGGCATTGGCGCCCGCGTCATTGATGAGCGGGTTGGCCGGGAAGCCGCGCGGCGCGCGGAGCGAGGTCCACACCGCCTTCGAGAACTTGGCGCGTGCGCGCATGCCCAGAATGCGGGCCTGCAACGGCGCGTTGTTGATCGCGTTGGCGACGGTGAGCCCCTTGCTCAGATAGGCTGAGGCCGAGTCGAACATCACCGTCATCTTCGCCTCACCCACCGGCGCCCCGTTCTTGGTGCGGTCGGAGGTGATGACGAAGTCTTCGTACGCCTCGCCGATCTGCGTGTAGATCGTGCCGGCGAGGAAGTACGCCTGCGCGAGGTCGGCGCGGTTGCGGAGCGTTCCGGCCTTGTCGTACCCCTCGAGCTTCGGGATCACGTAGTCGGCCATCCAGCGGGCCTGGCTGACATACGGATACTGGCCGTCGGTGTACTCGTTGAGCGGATCGCCGATGTCACCGACATCGAGGAGGTTCCAATACTCGCGCGAGCCCACCCAGGTGAGTTCGTCCGAGGCGGCGCCGATGGTGCCCACGATCTGGTTGCCCGAGGCATTCACCGCGCCGTAGAGACCGGTCACGAGCGAGGTCGCGGCCGCTGCGGCTTCCGCGATGGCGTCCTCGGTGACGGCGTTGGGGTTCTTCACTTCCGTGGAGAAAATCTGGCAGGACGAGAGCAGCATGGCTCCCGCCGCCAGCGCCGCGGTGCTGACACCGCGGAACTGACGGGCCGATCCCCCGATCGAAATGCTGTGCTTCATAAGAATGGGGTTCCGGATCAGAAGTTGAGATTGAGCGCGAGCGAGAAGCGGCGCGGGATCGGGAGGCCGAAGCCGTCCGTCGCATTCTGGAAGTTGTCCTGCAGAGCGCCGACCGAGCCGCGGCCGTTCTCATTGGATTCCGGATCCTGCCCCGGATACGCCGTGAAGAGCAGGATATTGCGACCCGCGAAGGTCAGGCTGGCGTCGCGGAAGCCCAGCTTCTTGGCGCGCTCGGCGCCGAGGTTGTACGTCACCGCGAGCTCACGCCAGCGGAGGAAGTTGCCGTTCTGTGCCTGATACAAGCCCGGCTCGAGGAGGCGGCGATACCCCTTGATGTACGTCTCGGCGGCGGCAACACGCTGTTCCGCCGTGCTGGCCGGGTTCTGCATGACCGCCTGGATCTCCGAGAATTCCTTCCGGTTCGAGCCGATCGACGGGTGCTGCGAGAGGCGGAAGCCGTCGGTGAGGTTCGAGATCATGTAGCCGGTGCGGTATTCCCACGTGTTCTGGATCTTCCAGCTCTTGTGGGAGAAGGTGCCGCCCAGGGCGCCGGTCCACTGCGGGATCGACTGGCCAACCCGCTGCTCGAACAGGATGCCGCTGCCGTCGTAGTCGGCGAGAAGCGGCTGCAGTGCGGCCTGCACGGCCGACTGTTGGATGTCACGCGGCTGCGCGAAGTAGGCGAGCAGTTCCGCCCGCGTCGCCGCAGTGCCACGGCCGTTGAAGCTGATCGGGATCTGATCGGCCGCGTTGTAGCAGACGATCGGCTTGCCGGCGCTGTTGCTGGCCGGCGCCGAGCCGCAGGCCGGGGCGAGACGCGGCTCGTAGATCGAGCCGAGGGGGGCGCCTTCCTTGAGGTAGATGCGATAGCGCGCATAGCCGCCCGAGACGCGGATCGGCGGCGCGCCACCGAGGCTCGTCAGCGTCTGCTTGAGGTACGCGGCGTTCGCAAACAGCTCGAGCTTCGTGTTGGCCGTCTGGATCGTCTGATGACGGAGGCCGATTTCGAGGCCGTTCGCGTCGATCGTCCCGATGTTGGTCAGCTGCGAGTTCCGGAAGCCGCCAGAGGTCGGGAAGACGCGCGGCACGAGAGCGTCATTAACCGTGCGCTGCCACGCGGTGAATTCGAGGGCCGCCTTGTTGTTGAAGAGGCCGGCTTCGAAGCCCCCTTCGAATTCGGTGGAGATCTCCGGGCGCAGATCGGCGTTGCCCAGCTGCGACGGGAGGAGACCGGCGCCGATCGAGGTGACCTGCGGCGCGAAGGTCGTGAACTGGTCGAAGGCACCCGGCTGACGGCCGGACTGACCGACGGCCGCGCGGAGGCGGAAGGTGGAGAGGAGCGTCGAGCTCCACCCCGGACGATCCGACGGCACCGCCGAGAGCGAGACCTTCGGATAGAAGACACCACCCGCGTTCTTGCCGAAGGCCGACGAGAAGTCGTAGCGACCACCGACCGTGCCGAAGACCCAATCCTTCCAGCCGATCTGCGACTGCGCGAAGTAGCCGCCGTTCACGGTGGTCAGGAAGCCTTCGCCTGCCGAGATGTTCTGGCCGCCGGCACCAACCACTTCGATGCCCGGGCCCGGGAAGAACGCCGAGGAGCCGGAGTTCGTCTCGGTGCGGTTGTTGAAGACCTGCAGACCGGCGACGTTCGACGTCGTGAACGGCCCGAAGTCCCGGTTGTAGGCGATCTTGCTATCGAGCGTCAGCACGCGCGTGCCGCCAGAGAACACGTTCTTGGAGCCGTCCGGGTTGTTCGACGTGAAGAGGTCGACGTTATAGCCGAAGGGCGAGAGACCGAAGTCGCGCTGCGCGGCGTAGTCGAAGCCGAACGTCGCGCTGAGCGTCAGGCGCTCAGTGGCCGTGTACGAACCGTCGAGCGTGCCGACGTAGCGCTGGCTGCTCCCCTTGTTCGTCTGGTACATCGCTTCACGGGCCGTCATGAAGGCCTGGTTGCCGAACGGGTTACCGGCAGCCGAGCACTTCCCCGGAGCGACATAGGTGGAGAGGTTGCAATTGGCGAGCTCGGGGCGCGCCATGTAGCTCAGCGAGTTCACGCCGTAGATGTTGTTGTTGTTCTCCGGCACTTCGTTCTGCGTGTTGTAGTACGCATTGTTGAAGCGCACGCGGAGATTCTTCGTCGGCACGAGCGAGAGGTTCGCCGCCGACTGGATGCGGCGGATGATGTCCTGCGCCGGACCGTAGTCGTTGCCGCCGAAGGGGCCGTTTTCGTAGTAGTAGCGGCCGCTCGCGAAGTAGGTGAGCGACTGGCCACCACCCTGCACGGACGTGGAGTACGTCTGTCCGCGGCCGAGTTCGGTGAAGTAGTCGTTGAAGACCGGCACTTCGAAGACCTGGAAGGCCTTGAGCCCCGGGATGTTCCAGTACTGCGCGAGCGAGTCGGCGCGCGCCTGCGTGCGGGCATAGCCGGAGTTCGGCGCCACCGCATTACGGAAACTGATGTTGTCACCCTGAATCTGCGCGGTCCAGCGCGGTGCCTGCGAGGTACCGGACTTGGTGAAGAACTGGATCACGCCGTTCGAGGCTTCCGTGCCGTAGAGCGTCGCCGCGGCGGCACCCTTCAGCACTTCAACGCGCTCGATGGTGTTGGGGTCGATGTCGTCGAGGCGCGACGGCGAGCCGCCGCCACCCGTGCCGACGCCCATGCCGCCACCGGAGTTCACGCGCACGCCATCGATGAAGATGATCGGCTCGTTGGACTGCGAGAGCGACGCGTTTCCGCGGATGCGGATCTTGGCGCCTTCACCCGACAGACCGCCCGAGACGAGCCCCGACACGCCCGGCTCACGGGCGGTGAGCAGGTTCGAGATGTCGTTGATCGGCGCGTTGGCCGGCGGCTGGATGACCGCGACGGTGTTGCCGAGGCGCTTGACCTCGGTCTTCTGGCCGGAGCCGGTGACGACGACCTGATTGAGCTGGATCGCCGACACGGTCACGGCGAAGTCGGCGCGGACCGTCTGGCCGTTGCTGACCGTCACCGCGCGGGTTTCGCGCGAGTAGCCGATGGCGCGGACGCGCACGACCACCTGCGAGGATCCGCCGGTGACCTGGATGCCCGTGATGCGGTAGTTGCCGGACGCGTTGGTCATCGCGCCCAGCTGGGTCCCGTCGATCGTGACCTGAACGTTTTCGAGGGGCCGCTGGCTGGCGGCGTCGGTGACACGGCCTTCGACGATCGCCGTGCCTTGCGCGATCGCGCGGGATGCCGGCAGCATCGCTGCCAACAGCACCGCGGCGAGGGTCCGCCACCTGCGGGGGTGAAATACTCCGGGCATTCCAGATCTCCTTCCGGATCCGTGAGGCATTCCCGACCTCAGTGTCGGGAACAAAAACAGCGCGCCAATATGTGGCGCGCCGTTGATCCCAGCAATGCTGAGATTGCTCTCTGGTCCCATTCTTTGACAATTAATCCTGAGGGCCCGACGCCTTGGCCCCTCCACGGGCCTCCCGAAGGGCTTCCAGGAGGCGCTGTGCCTCCGTATTCGCGCTGTCGAGCGCCAAGGACCGGCGCACCGCGCGTTCTGCACCGGCCAGGTCCTGCGCCTGGAGCAGGACCAGCGCCAGCTGAAAATGGCCACTGGCGAGCCCCGGGTCTCGAGCCAACGCCTTTTCCAGCCACGGGCGTGCGTCCGTGGCCCGCTCATTCCGCAGGAGTTGCGTTCCGATGTTGAGGTAGCCTAGTGGGTGGGTTGGATCGGCTTGTATGGCGCTGTTATATGCGGTTAGTGCGCCGTTTATGTCGCCAATTTGTTCGAGTGCGATGCCAAGATTGACCTCGGTCAGCGGTTGGCGCGCGTCGATGGAGAGTGCGCGGCGGTAGGCCGCGACGGCGCCGGCCCAATCGCCCCGGGCGGCGAGGGCGAGGCCGAGGTTGACCTGGAGCGGGGCGGAGGTGGGGTCGACCGCGAGGGCCGCGCGGTAGGCCGCGACCGCCCGGTCCGCGGCGCCGGCCGTCCGTGCGGCGTCGCCGATGCCGCCCAGCACGACCGCCCACCGGCGACGCAGGGCGACCTTGTCGTCGGTGGCGGTCGGTGTGAGCTGATCGACCAGGAAGCTGCGGGTGCGGGGGTCGGCGCCCCGGGTCAGGTGCAGCGCGGCGAGGGCGGTGGCGCGGACGTCGACCTGCGGGCTGATGGCGAGGGCAAGGAGGCGATCGGCCGCGTCGCGCGGGATAGGCTCACCGCTCACCGCCGCGCGATCGAGCCATGCGGAGAGGCCAGCCATCTGCGCCATGGCGTGGGTGGAGCCGGGGACCAGCAGTGGGGTCGCCTCCGCGATCGACTTCGTGTCGCGGGCCGCCAAGACGGCGCTGACGGCCGGGTCATGGGGTTTGAGCGTGCCCCACCACGCGGCGACCTGCGCGTCCAACTCGGCGCTCGATTTCGTGGTGTGGCACCCCTGACAGGCGCCGGTCAGCCCGAGGGCGCGGTCGAGCGCCGGGCGCGGAATGGCGATGGAATGGTCGGAGCGGGTGTATTTGATGGCCCGACCGAGTTCATGCTGCTGGTCGTACGGCATATGACACGATACGCAGCTTGAACCCGGAGAAGCGGGTTTGTGCTTCGTATGTGTCTCTATACTGGACGCTTTACTGGCGTGACAACTGGTGCACTGCCGATCGTCGAACCGCCCCGGAATCGGGGCGCCGTCCACCGTCCGATACCCCTGCCCGTGCGGATCATGGCAGGAGGTACAGGTCATCCCGCCGTTCCGGTAGCAGTCGCTCGCGTAGTGTCCTTCCTGATACGCAAAGGTGCGGGTGCGCCCGTCCGGGGTGAATGGCGTGTCCCCGAGCTGCGAGAGGTAGACGCTGTAGTGATCGTCCAGCTTCGCCCCGGGGACGTATCCGGCCGTCAGCCGCGTCTTGAGCGCGTGGCACCCCATGCACGTCCCCAGCGACTGCTCCTTGTCGAGGGTGCCGAGGGGAACCAGACCGATGTCGACGGTGCGCGCGCCACCGCTCTGCATGAGGGTCACATGCCGTTTCGCCGGTCCGTGGCACGACTCGCAATCGATGGCGAGGGTGCGGATCTCCGTCTGCCAGCGCTCGGCGGTGCTATCAAAACGGGCCGAGATGCCGCTGCCGTGGCAGGACTGACAGTTGCTGAAGCGCGGCACGTCGCCAACAATGCGCAGCGGTGGCCAGTCGCCGCAGTCGGCAAGGCGCATCGACGCCGAGATGGGCTGCCACCCCGCGTTGGCGCGCGTCCCGGTGTGGCAGAACCAGGTGCGGGAGTCCTTGCTCCAATCGAAGGGGAGGAACCGCTGGGTGCCGTCGCTCCAGGCGGTGAGGAACCCCTGCGTGCCGCCTCCCTTCATGTGGCCGCCGCCGATGACGCCGGAGACGACCAGGGTGGTGTCCCGTTCTCCGGGGCGCTGTACCACGAATTCGAAACGGCCGCCGGCCTGTCGCGGAATCACCGTCGCGTCGCGGAACCGAATCGCCGAGCCATTGAAGGGGGCGATCACGCGGACCGGATTGGTCGCGCTGCCGGGCACGCCCCCCGCCGTTCCATGGGTGGAGCGGCGCCACGCGGCGTACTGATCGACGTGGCAGCTGGCGCAGGTGCCGGATCCCACGAAGTCGGCGGGCGACGGCCCCGGTGCGGGTGCAGGGAGCGCGACGGTGGTGAGCGGGGTCGCGTTGTCGCCACTCCCGGCGGCGTCGGTGTCGGCGCTGCGATCGCAGGCGCTGATGGCGAGGAGCGCGCCAATCAGCAGGATCGGTCGGGCGCGGTGCATCAGGAGCGCGACCATGTGGGCCCTTCGCAGCGACAGAGGGTGCGGATGTGGCGCACGAGCGCCCGGATCTGCGGCGGTGTGAGCGACCCGCCAAACGCCGGCATACGCACGTGGCGATTCATGATCGCGCCGCCGCCGTCGATGGTGTCGTAGAGCGAATCGTCGGGACGCGCGCCCATACGGGTCGCATCATTGTGTCGCGCGGGGGCGATGGGGAGCGCCTTGGCGTTGGGGCCGTTTCCTGCACCGGTCGCGCCATGACAGCTCGCACACCATGTGGCATAGAGCCGTGCGCCGTTGGTGTCGACGGCGACAGGCGGCACTGCGACAGGCGGTCGGGCTGCCGCGGGATCGCCTCCCAAATAACGGATCAGCAGCGCGCGATCAGTGTCCGGCATCCGGATGCGCGGCATGACCGCTCCCGGACGCGTGCGCTGCGGATCGGTGATCATCTGCGCGATGTAGGCCGCGTCGCGGCGTGTACGCACGTCATCAAGCTTCGGCGCAATCTGGCCGCCTTCTGTACCCAGCTGATGACAGCCCAGGCAGCTGTACTTCTTCGTCAGCAGCGTTTCGGCCTTCTGCTTCGCGAACGGCGACAGCGGCGGGGATGCTTGCGCTCCCATGGTGGTCGCGATCAGCAGCTGGACAACGGCCCACGCGGTGAGGCGGGTCATTGCCGTCCGGTTTCGCTCGTTCGCGCGCCGGTCCAAATCACCACTGATCCGCAGCCGTTACGCATCTCGAATTGAATCGGGATGCTGGACGTTCGGGCGTAGATCTCGACGGCGCGGACATCCTTCGGGTTGATGATGACGTCCATGTCCCCGTCTTCGATGTTCACGAACATGCCGTTGATGAACACCGCCGGGGCGCAGTCGCCCGTCATGCCGGTGCCGCGCAGCAGGACGCGGTCACGACCGAACTCGCCAGGCATAGTGACGATGCCGGGGGTCCCGCGGAAGATGTCGGCCATGTAGGTCGGCCCCTTCTTCGTGATCGCGGCTTCGTCGAGGAAATGACCGAAACCCAGTCGACGGCGTCGGTTGAATTCCTCGAGGGGGACGGTCATGCGATCGGCGCGCACGCGCATCGTGTCGACGCTGGCGACGAGGGGGGACAGGGTGATGTCCGAGACCACCTCGAGTTCCGGGCGCAGGTCGATCGGCACGCGCAGCGGTTGAAAACCGACGGCACGCACTTCGAGCATATAGCTGCCTTCGGGAAGCGTGTTCAGCGCGTACTGTCCGGCCGCGTTGCTGCTACCGTCACGCCCCGCGCCCCAGAGGACGAGGCGCGCGCCATTCACCGGGCGACCGGCGGCGCTGCGCACGAGACCGCGCACCCGCGCCGTCCCCTGCAATTGACTCGTACTGGTGGCGGCACGCTCCGTCGACGGACTGGTGCGCGTGGCCGTGCCGACGAAGAGGTCGCGGACGAGCAGGCCATTGGCCGGCACGGTGAGTTCAACGAAGCCGCTGCTGTCCATGGGGGTGAAGCCCCGCACCACCACCATCGCGTTGGGTGGGACGCCGCACACGGCGAACGTGCCATCCGCGGTGGCGGTCCCGAAGCTCACTTGCGGGCGGCGTTCGATCCCGCGGGGGACGACCACATTGCGCGAAAATTGCGCGCGAACCCGGGCCCCGGTCGCGCCGGCACCCGTGGCGGCGCTGCGCACGGTGCCAAAGAAGAGTCCGGCCCGCATGTCGGGCGTTTCCGGGCCGCAGCGTGCGGTGATGATGGTGCTGGCTGAGGGCACGCCAAGCGGGAGGCGCACGAGATCGGGGGTGCTGACCTCAAGGCGCAGTAGGGTGCTTTCCAATCCGAGGGAATCGAGGCGCGGATGGAGAAAGCCGGCCAGGTAGACCCCGGGCGTGACAGAATCCACCACGAACGTCCCGCGTTCATCGGTCCGCGTGGCCAGAATGCGTCCGGGTTGTGCCGCGTCGACCAACTGCACGGTGGCGTTGGCGAGTGGGCGATTTCGTGTACTGTCGATCACCTCACCGGTCACCTTGGTGCGCCAGGCGGGGGCCTGTGCTGGGGCCTGTGCGGGCACCTGTGCTGCCGCCTGCGTTGCGGTGAGGGCGAGGATGGCGGTCGCCATCACAATCTTGGCCAGGGACGACGGGCGCGACGAGACGTGCATGGCGGAAAGGTTAAGGTGTCTGTCATCCATGGCGCCAGCAGGAGCCGAGCGCGAACTTGTCTTCTCGCCGTACGCGGTGTGCAATGGCCCGCTGTCCTCCTCTCATTGGTGTGTGATGTCGATTCCCTTGCGAGCCCGTCACCTCCGGTATCTCTCCGCCGCCTTCGCGACGCTGGCGGCGACGACCGTGGCGCCGACGGTTGCCCCGCTCTTTGCGCAGACGTCCCGCGCGGCTGCCGACTTCACGGGACCGTCGCCGTGGATGGCGATTCGGCGCGAGCGGATCCGTACCCTGCTTCCCGCGGCGATGCGCGAGGCGAACGTGGATGCCTGGGTGACGCTCGTGCGGGAAAACGCGAATGATCCGTTGGCGCTTCACGTCGGCGGTGAAAATGCGGGCGCGCTGAGTGCGATCCTGTTCCTGCGTGAGGGGGAGGCCGTGCGGAGCGTCATTCTCGCGGGGTTCGGCGAGGCCATCGCGCTCCGCGAATTGCAGGTGCACGACTCGGTGGTCGTCTACACCGCGGAGTCAGGTGGTCCGTTGGGCGGCGTCGCGGAACGGCTGCAGCGTGCCAATGCGCAGCGCATTGCGATCAACAGTGGCAACCTCTCCATGGCCGACGGGCTGAGTGCCTCGCAGAAGGCGGCGCTCGAGCGGGCGCTGGGGCCGACGGTGAGCGCGCGGCTGGTGAGCAGCGGCGAGCTCGTGAGTGCCTGGCTCTCGAAGAAGGTGCCGGCGGAAGTGGCGATCATGCGTCGTGCGGCCGCCCTCACGGCGCAGCTCGAAGAGGAAGCCTATCGTACGGTGGTCCCCGGCGTCACGAAGGACAGCGATCTTGCCCGCTTCCTCAAGCGGCGGATGCGGCAGCTGGGCGTCGAGGATGGGTGGTCGCCCGCGCAGAATCCGAGTGTGAACTCCGGCCCGGACCGCGGGCACTCGCATGCATCGGATCGCGTCATTCAGCATGGCGACGTGATTCAGATCGATTTCGGCATCAAGGTGTTCGGCGTTTGGGGGACGGATATCCAGCGGTTTGCGTATGTGCTGCGTCCCGGGGAAACCGCGCCACCCGCCGACGTGCAGCGCAAATGGGAGTTCGCGCGTGCGGGGAGTCGCGCCGCCTTTGCCGCGATGCGTCCCGGCGTCCCCGGATCGGTCGTGGATTCCGCGCAGCGTGTAGTGATGCAGCGGAACGGCTCGGCGACGGTCCCGTGGGGGACAGGGCACTCGGTGGGCTATTGGGCACACGATGTGGGCCCCGGACTCAACCGGTCGACGCGTCGCGCACTCGAACCGGGGATGACCTTCGCGTTCGACGGCTTCCATGCCTGGACGCTCCCGGGGGGCGACGGGACGTGGGGGAACGGCAGCAAGACGATTTCGGTCGAAGAGATGGCGGTGATTACCCCGACGGGCGCCGAGTGGTTGATTCCTCCGCAGGAGTCACTCATCGTGATCGGATCACGACGGGCTCGGGGGCAGCGGTGAAGGCCATGATTGCGGATCGGCGCGCGGGTGATGCGATGCGCCTCGCGCAGGCAGAGTCGCACATCAAGGCCCATGTGCCGGCTGGAATGGATGCGCCCATCATCCTGATCCCGTCGAATCCGTCGCCGATGGTGCCGCAGCCGGTCGAAATGCGCGCGGCGTTCCTCGAGCACATCACCCAATTGGTGCGTTCGGTATGGGCGCTGCCGTTGGCCGAGGATGCCGAGAATGATGCGGCTACGCGAGCGGCGCAGATGGATGCGTCGGCCGATTCGCGCGCGGAGGACGCTGCCTGTGGCACCTGCCGTGGTGCCTGCTGTCCGTCGGGAGGCAGCACGGCGTTTCTGGACACGGAGCGAATGGTCGTGATCCGTCGCGTGCTCGCGTCGCAGGGTGATACGCCGACCGCCGACCAGATGATCTCCCGCTATAAGGGGTGGGTCCCGGACCTTCATGCCGAAGGCTCGTGCGTGATGCATGGCCCGGACGGGTGCACGGTCCCGCGGGTGGCGCGCGCCTCGCTGTGCAACCGCTATCGGTGTGGGGGGCTGACGCAGCTGGTGCGGGCGCTCGAGGTGTCGCCGGCGGCGTATGCGGCGGCGGGCGACGGGGCGCGTCTCGACCGTGTCGCCCGGATCACCGACGTGGGGCGAGCGCCGGTCGGTGGCGCACTCTCCGGGCTCACGCCATTTGCGGGCGTTCCGGTGGTACCGGCGCCGGACGATGCTGGCCCGCGATAGCGCGCCGACCGTGTGATCGCGTTCGCGTGATCGCGTTTGCGTGATCGCGTTTGCGTGATCGCGTTTGCGTGATCGCGTTTGCGTGATCGCGTTCGCGTGATCCGTCAGCGCGCCGTGTTCAGGTTGTAGCGCATGATCCCCGCATGCGGGCCTTCGGGGTCGCGCTCGAGCGTGTAGACATCACCCGCCGGGCCGGCGGCCTGATCGATGTGCTGGCGCAGGCGGCGGTGTTCGTCGTCGGTCAGCGTCAATGCCAACGCGGTGGTCGTTGCGGCCAGGTGGGCGGCATGGCGCGCGCCCACGATGACGCTGGTGATCGCCGGTTCGTCGAGTACCGCGCGAAGCGCCACGGTACCGATCGTGGTGCCGTGGGCGCGGGCGATGTCGTTGAGCGTGTGGAGCATCGCCTGAAACGCTGACCAGCCGCCGAACTCCTGGATGATCAGGTGGTATTTGGTGAGTGAGCGGTTCTCGTGCGGCGTGGTTGGTTCCGGGGCGCCAAGCCACCGCTCGTGGAAGAAGCCGCCGGCGAGCGCCCCGTACGAAAGCAGGCGGATCCCGTGTGCCTGACACAGGGATGCCATGGCGCCGAGGGCTCGTCGGTCGAGGAGTGAGCACTGGACCTGATGGGCGGCGATGGGGAGCCCGGCGTCGCACAGCGCCTGCACATGGGGCGTGTCGAAGTTGGTGAGCCCGAGATGCCGGATCTTCCCCTGCTGGCGCAGCCGGTCGAGGTGACCGGCCGCTTCGAGCCATCCGGGGACGGTGTAATCCCACCAGTGGAATTGCACGAGATCGAGCGCGTCGACTTGCAGGCGCTGAAGCGACCGCTCGACGAGCGCCTCAATGTCGCGATAATGAAGCGACGGCAACGCGTCACGGTCTGGTACGCACTTGGTGTGCACGCGGATTTCTGGCGCCTGCGCGCCATGATGGGAACGCCAGCTCCGCAGGAATTCGCCGATCAGCTCTTCGACGCCGGTATAGATGTCGGCGCAATCGAAAGCCGTGATCCCGGCCTCGGCAAAGGCGAACATGTCGGCGATCGCGGCGTTCCGGTCGATGGCGCCATGCCCGCCGGCCAGCTGCCAGCCGCCCTTGATGAGGCGTGACGGGGCGATTGGGGGCGTGACGGGGATGGTCATGCGACGTCCCCCGGCAGTGGAACCGCCGTCACGTCCGCGTGACGAAACACCGAGGTCCCGATGCGCGTGATGCGGAACCGCGCGCCGCAATGCGGATCGGGACACGCCACCTCGGCGTCGGTCGTCATCCAGTCGTTCGGGTGCGTCGGCCGCTGCTTGGCCGGCAGCAGCGGGAGGAGCGCGGCAAGCGGGTAGAGCGGAAAGGTCTGCCCCGGCGGAAACGCGAGATTCTCCCCACGCAGCGTGAACCAGTCGCCCGCTTTGTGGTTGCAGATCATCGGCCGATCGGTGGCCACGACTTCGACCTTGAGGTCGAAGAGCTCGAATGCGTCGTCGCGTGAGGTGGGGTCCGCCATGGGCATACGATAGCGGAATCCGTCACGGCGGACGAGCTTTGCCACGTCATGACCGTCTCGAACGCCCCCTCAACGTCCACGCCTGTCGCGCCGCTCTCGTTCTACGGCGGCGTGGTTGGCGCCCTCACCCCGTTCGTCCTCTTCCTCACCGGCGTTGGCCTGTTGGCGCTGCAGGGAGCCCCCGACGAGCGGGGCTTCTGGCCCATTCTGCTGGCGGCGCTGACCGTGGGGCTGCTGCTGGCGCGCGATCGGACGCGCTATGCCGACGCCATGCTCGAGGGGATGGGGCAGCCAGTCGTCATGATCATGCTGTGCGCCTGGCTCTTTTCCGGGGTCCTCGGGACGGTCCTGAGTGCCGGGGGCCTCGTCGACGCGTTGGCCGGTGGCGCGCGCGCCCTCGACCTGAGCGGCGGTGGCTATGTCGTCGCCGCGTTCGTCGTGGCGATGCTGGTCTCCACGGCCACCGGGACCAGCTTCGGGACCATTCTCCTGTGCGGGCCGATTCTCTATCCGGCCGGTGCCGGCGCGGCGGCCCATCCGGCCGCGCTCATGGGCGCCATTCTCGCCGGCGCCACCTTCGGTGACTCGATTTCGCCGGTCTCCGATACCACCATCGCCTCCAGTGGGACCCAGCAGGTCGATATCGGTGGGACGGTCCGCGCTCGGCTCGTGTATGCCCTGCCCGCGGCTGCCGTAGCGCTCTGCATCAGTGGCTGGCTCGGCGGGCAGGGGACGGAAGCGGTCGCTTCTGCTGCGGTCTCGACCGACTGGACCCCGCTCGGTCTCCTGGCCGCCCCGCTGCTGACGATCGGCATGCTCCTGCGGCGCCGGCACCTCATCGAGAGTCTGCTCGTGGGTATCGCGACCGCCGTCGGGCTCGCGCTCCTGCTCGGGGTCCTGCGCCCCTATGATCTGCTGCATGTGGAACCCGGGAGCTTCGGGGCCACCGGGGTGATCGTTGACGGGATGCAGCGCGCGGTCGGGGTCAGTGTGTTCACCCTGCTGCTGGTCGGGCTGGTCGCGACGCTGCAGGCGACGAACGTCCTGGATCAGCTCGTGGAACAGGCGGCGCGTCGTGCCCACTCGGCCCGCGGCGCCGAAGGGTGGATCGTCGGGATGGTCTCGGCGGCCGTCCTGCTGACCACGCACAGCGTGGTCGCCATTCTGGCGGTCGGCGAGTTCGCACGGCAGACCGGCACCCGATTCGGCATTGATGGCTATCGGCGGGCCAACCTGCTGGACCTGACGGTGTGTACCTGGCCCTTCCTGTTGCCGTATTTCCTGCCGACGATTCTTGCTGCTGGGGCAACCCGGGGCGGGGGGGCGATGCCGGTGCTGACCGCTGGAACCGTCGGGGTGTACAACACGTACGCGTGGGCGTTGGTGGTGATGGTCGGGGTCGCGGTGGTGACCGGGTTCGGGGCATCGCGCAGCGGTGTGCGCGAGCGCACGGAATCCCCGTCGCCCTGAGATGGTCCCCAGCGATGGCGCCCAGAGGGCTGACGTTGGCCCCTGTCCGTCGCCCCCGCGAATCGGTACCCTTTCCCTTCTCGCCCTTTTTCCGCCTTTTCGATTGATGCGACCGTTCGTTCTGCTCGGTGCCCTGAGTGTGCTCAGCGCCTGCGCCACGGGTGGCGCCCGCCGCCCCCCTGCCGACCCGCGTTTTCAGATGGGGGACGCCGGGGCGATCGCCCGGGCCCGTGCCGACAGTCTGCGCTACCCGTACACGAAGGCCGATATCGACTTCATGACGGGGATGATCCATCACCACGCCCAGGCCGTCACCATTTCGCGCTGGGCGGTCAATCACGCGGCCAGTCCTGCCGTGCAGCGGCTGACGGCGCGGATCATCAACGCGCAGAGCGACGAAATCGTCATCATGCAGACGTGGCTGAAGGACCGGCAGCAGCCGGTGCCGGCCGTCGACTCGTTGGGCAATGTCACGATGCCGCCGGGTACCGCCGGGCATGACATGCATGCGCACATGGGGCATGACATGGGGCCGGAAAAGGGCGGTGCCGGTCAGATGACGATGCCGGGCATGTTGACGGCGGCGCAGCTCCGCGAGCTCGATGGCGTGCGCGGCCCGGAGTTCGACCGTCTGTTTCTGACGTACATGATCCAGCACCATCGCGGCGCCGTGGCGATGGTGAAGACGCTCTTCGCGTCCAATGGCGCAGGGCAGGACGAAACGATCTTCAAGTTCGCCAACGACGTGGAAGTCGATCAGGGGACGGAGATCAAGCGGATGATGACGATGATGCTGGAGATGGGCTTCATTCCGCCAATGCCGTAAGGCGTTGGCGATACGATGTGCGGTTGCAGGTGCCGAGGTAGTTGCAGGTGCAGGTTTCACCACCATCCAGAGGGTTAGGCATGTTTGTTTCTTTCCCGCGTCGGGCTGCGACAGTCGCGGCGACGCTCATTGGGCTTGCCGCCTGTGCGCCGGCGAAGCCGAAGACGGCGCCGTCGCCGGCCTCCGATCCCCGCAACAACCTGAAGGCCGGGTTGTTCGACGCGGCCGAGTTCACGTCGAACATGAAGGTGGTCGGCAAGGCGGTGTCGCCGAATGGTTTCCTCGGCATCACCAACTCCGACCTCGCCTTTACGGGCAACTACGTCATTCAGGGCAATTACAATGGCCCGGTGGTGTGGGACATCAGCAACCCGTCGAGCCCGAAGCTCGTGGTGGCGTACGAGTGCCCCGCGTCGCAGAACGACGTCTCGGTGTACAAGAACCTGATGTTCATGTCGGCCGAAGCGCAGAATGGCCGCATCGATTGCAAGCCGGGTGGCGTGCGGGAAGCGGTGAGCAAGGAGCGTATGCGTGGCGTGCGCGTCTTCGACATCAGCAACATCAAGGAGCCGAAGCTCGTCGCGAACGTGCAGACGTGCCGCGGTTCGCACACGCACACCGTGCTCGAGGATCCGAAGGACAAGGAGAACATCTATCTCTACGTCTCCGGTTCGTCGGGGATCCGTCCGTCGGCAGAGCTGGATGGGTGCGCGGGGGATGTCGCGTCGGGTGAGACCAACTCGTCGCGTCTCCGCATTGAAATCATCAAGGTGCCGCTCGCCGATCCGTCGAAGTCGGCGGTGGTCGGTCGCGCGAACATCTTCGCCGGCCTGAAGGAGCCGCCGCGTCACGGCCTGTCGGACGCCGACAAGGCGGAGCAGCAGTCGTCGCTCGCCCGCGCGCGTGCGGCCGGTGCCTTCATCGTGAAGAACCCGCAGAGCGGCATGGAGATGGTCGCGCCGCCGCAGCTGGTGCGTCCGCTGCTCGACAGCCTGGCCAAGGCGCGTGGCGCCTCGGCGGCGAACGGCGCGGATTCGACGGCGGCCCGTGCCGCGATCCAGAACACGATCAACCGCATGTTCGCGCAGGCGTCGGGTGGTGCGGCGTCGGCGAGCACGGGGGAAGTGAGCGAGCGCTCGCAGTGCCACGACATCACGGTGTATCCGGCGCTCGGTCTGGCCGGTGGCGCGTGTGAAGGGCACGGCATCCTGATGGACATCAGCAACCCGGTGAACCCGGTCCGTCTCGATGCGGCGGCCGACTCGAACTTCGCCTACTGGCACTCGGCCACGTTCAACAACGACGGCACGGCGCTCCTCTTCTCCGACGAGTGGGGCGGCGGCGGCGCGCCGAAGTGCCGCGCGGGTGACAAGCCGGAGTGGGGCTCGAACGCGATCTTCAAGATCGTGAACCGCAAGCTGCAGTTCCAGAGCTACTACAAGATCCCGACGTACCAGTCGTCGAACGAGAACTGCGTGGCGCACAACGGCTCGCTGATCCCGATTCCGGGGCGCGACGTCATGGTGCAGGCGTGGTATCAGGGCGGCATCTCGGTGTTCGACTGGACGGACCCGGCCAGCCCGAAGGAAATCGCGAGCTTTGACCGTGGCCCGGTCGATTCGACGCGCATGCAGATGGGTGGCTCGTGGTCGGTGTACTGGTATAACGGCCAGATCGTGAGCTCGGAAATCGCGCGTGGCCTCGATGTGGCGCAGCTGGTGCCGAGCGAGTTCATCTCGCAGAACGAGATTGATGCGGCAAACACGGTGAAGTGGAGCGAGCTGAATGCGCAGGGGCAGCCGAAGATTTCGTGGCCGCCCAGCTTCCCGTTGGCGAAGGCGTTCGTCGATCAGCTCGAGCGCAAGGGGTGCGCGGCGCCGGCGGTGAGCGCGCTGCGTACGCAGATTGCGTCGGCCGAGAAGGCGAACGGCGCCGCGCGGAACACGGCGTTGACGGCTGCGGTGTCGGCGGCGGAAGGCGCGCGCGGCTGCGACGCGAAGAAGACGGATCTGCTCAAGAAGGCGCTGCAGGATCTGCAGACGCCGACGATGTAAATCGGAGCGTACCGTGTGATGCGACAGCGGGACGGGGCCTCAGGCTCCGTCCCGCTGTGTCGTTGTGCCGGCTATCTCGACGGTTGTGCCGTGGTGATGGTGCCGAGTACCACGACGTCGGGATCGAATTGCACCGTCTGTGCATCACTCAGCGTACCAAGCGGGAGCAGAATTTCCTGTGTGGGGACCGCCTGCACGGTGGTGGTGAGCTTGAGGCGGCTGCCGCGGCTGTCCGTGATGGCGATCGGGAGCCTCAGGCGGTAGGGCACCGCCGATCCCTGCGTCACGTGCAGAACGAGCACATTCCGGGTGGGATCTACCGTGTGGCGTATCGTGAGCTCCGCGAAACCGGGGCGATGCAGCCACTGGGTGAACAGCGTGTCGAGTGAGCGCTTGGCGTGGCGCTCCATGATCTGCCGGAAGTTCGCCGTGCGGGCCGTGCCGTGGCGGTAGGTGCGCTGGTACTCGCGAATGCCGCGGAAGAAGGTGGAGTCACCGAGTTCCGCATGCAGCAGGCGGAGGAAGAACCCGCCCTTCTCGTAGCTATTGCGATTGAGCAGCGACAGCGGGGTGCGTGCGCCAACGGTGTCGACCACGGGGCGCTCGCGGACTTCCTTTGCGCTCAGTATGCGGCCACGAATGCGCTCAAGGTCGGCGCGGAACGCGGAATCCCCGCGTGATTCTTTGGTGTAGAGCGCCGCGAAATAGGTCGCAAAGCCTTCGGACAGCCACACGTCTTCCCAACGACGTGGCGACACGGCGTTGCCGAACCATTGGTGCGCCGTCTCATGGGCGATCAGGCTGATGCCGACGTCGCGCTTCCGGAACGCATTGTCCGAATAGAAGATCGCCGTGGCGTTCTCCATGCCGCCGAATCGTGTGGAGCTCTGCAGATGCGCGAGCCGCTCGTACGGAAAGCTCCCGGCGGTGCGGGCGAAGAATCGCACGATGCGGTCGGCCTCCGCGAACGGGCCCGGAGCGTAGGCGGCATCCTGTGGAAACGTCCAGACGGTCTGTGGGACGCATGCTCCGTCAATACCGCTGCCGCAGGCCGTCTTGCCGAGGGTCGTTTCTTGCATCGTGGCAGCGCCCAGCACCATGAGATAGGTGGGGATGGGCTGCCGCATGGCGAAGCGCCAGGTGGTGCGCCCGGCTGCCGTGGTACGGTTGGTTTGTATGCCATTGGCGACCACGGTGAGGGCAGAGGGCGCCGAAATGTCCCAGGTCACGGTGGCCTTGTCACTCGGGTGATCGACCGTTGGAAGCCAGTGGCGCGCGCGATTCGGCCAGTTGTCGCCGAAGGCGCGCCACCCCCGATCCTCGGTGCCGGTCGCCGGTTCGGTGATGATCAGGCCATCGGTGGGAATCCCGTGCCACTGCACGCGGACCCGCACATTGGCCCCGTCTGCCGCACGGAGTGGGATGCGCAGGGTGGTGCTATCACGCGTAAAGTTGCGTGGCGTCCCCCCAATCGTGACCGAGTCGACCTGCATGTCACGCAGATCCAGCTGGAGCTGTGTGGCCGTCACCGCGCGTCGCAGGGTGATGGTGACGTCACCCCGGATTTCCTTCCCCGTCTCGGGTAGGGTGATCTGGAAGCGGTAGTTGGTGACGTCGATCCCTGGGTGATAGGGATGCAGCGAATCCGGGATGACCACGATGGTGCGCGACATGGCCGCCCGCGGTTGCGTCGTCGCCTGTGCGTGCACGGGCCGAGCGGCGCCGAGGGCGAGCAGTGCACTGAACAACGGGAGCAGGTGACTGGTTCGAGGCATCGGAAAGCGGCGGGAGGGATTAGGTAGACGGTCCTCCAAGTTGCGGGAGCTGCTCCCCTTCGGCAATCACATCGAGGTCCTCGTCCTCAGTCACCTCGACCAGGTCCATCTCGTCCTCCGCCGTCGAGGCCGTGGCGAAGCTCGGTGCGAGTTTGTTCGGCCGCGGTATGCCGAGTGCTTCCAACTGTTGCGCCTGCCGCAGCACATTGCCTCGTCCTCGGCTCAGTTTACTGAAGGCACTCTCGTACGCGTCCTGGGCCGTGCCGAGCGCCACGCCGATCTTTTCCAGATCGGCCACGAATCCATTCAGCTTGACGTAGAGACTTTTCGCGCGCTCCACGATTTCCCCGGTCTTCTTTACCTGTTTTTCCTGACGCCACAGATACGCCACCGTGCGCAGAACGAAGAGCAGCGTTGAGGGGCTCACGAGCAGGATATTCTGCTTCCAGGCATCCTCGGCCAGTGTGCCGTCTTCGGTGACAGCCATGAGAAACGCCGGTTCAATCGGTACGAACAGTACGACAAAATCGAGCGAAGCGACGTACGCGGTCTCGTAGCGCTTCTCCGAGAGGCCCTTGATATGCGTGCGCACGGACTGCACATGCCGCCTGATCGCGGCCAGGCGTTCCTGCTCGGAGGCTGCATCGCAGGCCGCCTGGTAGTCGAGGAGGGAAACCTTCGCGTCGACAATGATGCGGCGATCTTCGGGGAGCAGAATGACGACATCGGGTTGTATGCGCCGGCCTTCGTCGTTCTGCTGGGCATCCTGCGTCACGAAGTGCACATCGGGGAGCAGCCCGGCCGTCTCCAGGATGCGCTCGAGAATCTGTTCGCCCCAATTGCCTTGCGTCTTATTGGAACCGCGCAGCGCCTCCGTGAGATCTTTTGCATCGGCGCTCAGCGCCGAATTCAGCGCCGTCAACTGCTGAATCTGCGTACGCAGCTCCACGCGCTTCTCGCTGTCTTCCTGGGCGATCTTCTCGACCCGCTGTTGGAAGTCTCCAAGACGGGTGCGGAGGGGATCCAGCAGCGTACCCAGATGCACTTGGTTCTGCTCCGTAAGGCGCTTCGTCGAGTTCTCAAGGATGTCCTGGGCGATCACCTTGAACTGGTTGGCGGCATCGACCGCCTGCCGGGAGGTGCGGCGCGTCAGCCAGACACCGATCGCAATGCCGAGGAGCAGCGTGAGGATGGGCGTAATGGTCAGGGCAATGGTAGACATGACGAGAGGATAACCTGGGGGACTGACGTGAGGCTCGTCTCAAATCCCGACGGGTCGTATACTGGGGGATGGGTCTCCATGTCGTCCTCGTTCACCCGGAAATTCACTGGAATACCGGGAATGCCGGCCGAACCTGTCTGGCGGCTGGTGCCACATTGCACCTGATTGAGCCCCTCGGGTTCTCGCTCGACGATCGCGCCGTCAAGCGCGCCGGGTTGGACTACTGGCCGCATGTTGACCTGCGCATTTGGCCGAGTTGGGATGCGTTCGAGGTGTCGTTGCCGACCTTCGGTTCGCCGTTCTTCTTCTCCTCGAGGGGGAGCACCATCTATTGGGATGCGCCACTCGGAGGCCATACTGATGTCGTGCTCGTCTTCGGTCGGGAGACGGGAGGGTTACCCGACCGGCTGCACGAACGGTATGCGAGCCAGTTTGTCACTCTGCCGATGTCGTCGCCGCACGTGCGCTCCCTGAATTTGTCCACCAGCGTGGCCCTCGGTGTCTATGAAGTGCTGCGCCAGCGGCAGCTGCGTCAGGCTGCCATTCCTTCACCTGCGATTCCATGACCCGATTCCATTCCCGCCGTCGGTTCGTTGCCGCCATCCTGGTCACGCTCTCGACGCTCCGTCCGTCGGTCGCTGCGGCGCAGGCTCCGCTCGACGCCGATCCGCGCATCACGCAACTCGTCGCTGCCGTTTCGCAGGAGCGGCTGCAGGCGACCGTCACCAAGTTGGCAAGTTTCGGCACGCGTTCGACGCTCTCGGATACCGTCTCTACCACGCGGGGAATCGGGGCAGCCCGCCGATGGATCTATGAAGAGTTCCGGCGGGCCAGTCCGAAGTTGCAGGTGTCCTTTGATCGGCACATGCTGGCGCAGCAGGGGCGGATTACGCGTGAGGTTGAGCTGGTCAATGTGATTGCGGTGTTGCCCGGGAAGAGCGATCGCCGCATCTATGTCACAGGGCACTACGATACGGTTAATCCTCGGGGCAACGCCCCGAACAACCGTGGTGTCGGTTCAGCGCCGGCGGGGAGCGGCGATGCCCAGATGCGTGCAGAGATGGATCATAACGCGGATGCGCCAGGCGCGAATGATGATGGGAGCGGTACGGCCCTCACAATGGAGCTGGCACGCGTCTTCGCGAATAGCGGAGTCGAGTTTGATGCCACGCTGGTCTTCGCCACGTGGGCGGGGGAAGAGCAGGGGCTGATCGGCGCCATGGCGCATGCGCAGGCACTGGCGAAGGCCAAGACGGTTGTGACGGCCAACTTCAACAACGACATCGTCGGTAACAGCCTCGGTGGCAACGGCATCATCGATGCCGAGAGCGTCCGCATCTACTCGCTGGGGCCCGAGGATTCGATGAACCGCTCGCTCGCGCGCTACATCGCGCGAGTGGCTGGGATCTATGTCCCGTCGCATACCATCCGACTGATGGCGCGGGAGGATCGCTTCGGACGTGGGAGCGATCATTCCTCGTTTACGGCCTTCGACTTTCCGGCTGCGGTGTTCCGCGAAGCGAATGAGAACTATCAGCGGCAGCACAATGCGGAGGACAAGCCCGAGGCGATGGATTTCCGCTATCTGGCGCAGAACACCCGTGTGAACGCGGCGGCGGTGGCTTCACTTGGTCTGGCACCATTGGCGCCGCAGGTGACGACGGCTGGTGGCATCATGACGATCAGTCGCGGTACCACTGGCTACGATGCGGCCCTGCAGTGGGTCGCATCACCGGGTGCCGCGGGGTACCGGATTTATTGGCGTACGGCGTGGAGCAACGACTGGGAGAAGTCGCAGTATGTCGGCGACGTCACGCGGTTCACGCTCCCCAATGTGTCGATTGACGACTACGTGTTTGGCGTGGCCGCCGTCGACGCGTCCGGGAACGAGAGCCTTGTGCGTGCCTTCGTATCGCCCGTGCGTCGCATGCAGGAAGTCAAGCTCAAGAACTAAATGATACGGTCGGTCGCGCGCCTCAGCGGCGCGCGGCCACCATGCGGCGCAGCGTGCCGTCCTCGAGATATTTCCGCAGGTGCACACCGGGACAGCCGGTGTCGGCGTAATGGTAATGTCCGCCGATACGATCGATGGGCAGGTCGAACCGCTTGAGGGCCCATGCCATGAGATCGGCAATCGCCTCGATCTGTGCCGGCGTCGGTTCCTGCTTGTCGTAATTACCGATGATGCTGATGAGGAAGTGGCCGCCGGGATTGTACGCGGTGTTCGTTTCCCCCATGAAGCGCCAATCGCGCCCTTCGAACACGGTGCCATTCAGCCCCATCAGGAAGTGATAGGGGACGTCCCACCAATTGCGATCGCGCGCCCCCCACGCCTGCAGGTTACGGAGCCGTTGCGCTGGGTCATCGCTCGGACGGAGGATCTGCGCGTCGCCCGTGTGATGCAGCGTGACGTGCGTGATGCGATGCGGGATGCGCAGGCGCAGATCGGCGCCTCCCGCCACGGTGGCTCCAGCGACCCGATCGGGGAGCGTCGCCAGTCGCCCAACCTCGATCGCGACCAGTCCTGCGCCCAGCTCACCGGGGCCGTAGATCGCGACGACGGCAAGGTGGTGGTCCCCCCAATTGAACGCCTCCCCTTCACGGACAACGCGGGTCTCATGTCGCGCTTCACTCACGAGTTCGAGTCGGGCGACATCCACTGGTTTGGCACCGCTCGAGTCGACGCGCGTATCGAGGAC
>Ga0315901_10002800_pt1 | contig 23480 bp, 38 predicted proteins | sample LakEriMetagenome_10_FD_203761 | JGI IMG/M metagenome (GOLD analysis project Ga0315901, IMG submission 203761) | Freshwater fungal communities from buoy surface, Lake Erie, Ohio, United States - Buoy 2 MA116 | ecosystem: Environmental > Aquatic > Freshwater > Lake | place: USA: Lake Erie, Ohio... | reverse complement strand
GACAAATCAAATGATGCGTCTAGCCCTTTTGCTTGTTTCCACTGAGTTTTTAGTCCAGTAATTAGCAGGCTATCGGTAAATATAAATGTATCGCTATCAGAGCCAAAAGCAGTAAGAGCTACGCCAGCAGGTGAGTAAATCCATGCTTTAGAAACATACTCCATTGCAAACAATAACCCATTGGGAGGCGGCGGATTAATTGCGTATGTGTTTCCAACAATTCTAAATCGCTCACGAGGCCCGGCGTAAACAATGCCGGACTTAAACGATTGCCAATCTTGCGCAGACTGTGGCCCCATCAAAGGCCAGCGGTTAGTTCTGTCCCATTCGGTCTGTGGTATTTCTCTATCCCAATCTGATGGCAAGTTATATTGAACTTGTGAAAATTCCAAAGTAACAGTGCCAGACGCTGTGGCAGGCATATTCATTGTTACTTGTGTACCATTATCAACACTTATGATTTGCGCAAAAGGCTCTACACCTACGCCAGCAATGCCAAATTGTGTAGATAGGGATGATGTATCACTGATGCCTGTAATTACGCTAGAGCCAAGCGTAGTAGTGCCTGTAAGCGAATAGGCAACGGTCTGCAAGATGTACTCTTTATTCAGCCGCTGCCATTCAAACTGTTTTACAAGGTCATTACCAAGCCTATACAACAATGCAGACATTTGGCGTATCTGCTGATCAGTCGTGCCTACTACAACAGTAGGGCGATTAATTGCGAGTTCATCGCATACTTGTTGTATTAGGCTAAGTAAGTTCATGTCTCTGCGGTTTCTTTACGTTGTCTGCCGGGCTTCTTTTCGGCTTCTATTTCATTTTTACCAGCAATCATGGCGCGAAGCTCTGCCATTTCTTGGCGTAGGCGTTCATTTTCCAATGCTTGAGCCGTAGCTGCGGCGGTAGATTCTGCAACACCCAAATAAGCCTTCGCTTTTTCGCGCAATTCACGGAAACCCATGCCCATCTTTTGGCAATGTGCGTCAGTCAATCCTGCCAATTGCTCGACGGTATGGCACTCAAAATATTTAGATTCTTTTACTTGAGAACGCGTGATTTGAGGCCATTGCTCCAGCGGAGTTCCTGTAAAGCCAGAGCTTTCTCCGCGCTGAAATTCTGCCCATGCTTGCGGGTATTTTTGTTTATCTTGCTCGCTTAGTTTGCGTTCAATAATATTATTGGTATCACCGGGAATAGTGATTCGAATATGCGGGATGTCCTTAAAAATAGGACGACCTGCCTTTTCTGATTCTGATTTAAGCTCTACAGCGTCACTGTAGATTGATACAAATACATGCGATTCGAGGTGAGGATTACTCATTCTGATCTTTCGTTAGTTAATGGGAGGATAGCCCCGAAGGGCTACCCTATTCTAAGCGTTAAGCCGCCAATCCGTCATCCATCAAAGGATATTGGATTTCAAATTCTGCCAAGCCAGCAGAAGGAGTGCCAACAGCAGAAGCGCCTTTGGCAGATTTAACGCGGTCACCAGCCACAACAGCATCATCAACACTACCAGCCGTGGCGGTAGCATAGACGTTTGCATTGTCAACAAAACCAGTCAGCGCTTTACCCACTGCTTTACCGTAGATTTGATACCAACCATATTGATTAGCTACGTTTGCAGACATGGCAACAGCCACAGGGCCAATGGCATTAGCTGCCAAAAGTGCTGTAGTGTTGTCATCTTGGTTGAACGTAACCCAAGAGCCAACTTCGGTAGAAGCTACACCTTGCAAGTAAATAAACTCACCTACATAGTAGGTTGAATCTTTAGCTTGTACGCGAGTTCCCAAAGGGTGATTTAGGGTTGTGTCGGTCGACGCGATAGGTTGAAAACCTAGAGTTGGGTCTGTAACTACAAAAGTCATAATTGTTTCCTTAAATTAAGTTAAAGAGGCCGAAGCCCCTTTGATTAGTCTGCCAAAACGCCTTGGAATTGAGCGCCGGAGCATGTCAAGTTACCAGCCCAACCCATCAAGCGCACAATTGCATCTTGGTTAACCGATTGACGATCACCGCCAATTGGCACAAAGTTACGATCACGATGTGGGCGCAAGAACAAGAACTTGCTGTTAATGAAGTACATTCGGTTTGTTGGGATAGAACCACCAATACCGCCATCCAAGAACACATCGCAGTTCAAGCCTGCGCCCATGTACTTAATAGAGGTGAAGCCAGCAGCAGCGCTAGATTCAGAGGTTACACGCTGGATAGCTTGCAACGATTCCAAAAACAAGCGGTAGTAGTTGTTATCAGCCACAATCATGTCGGGACGATCTGTACCACGAACCAATTGCACAGCGACACGGTTCATGTAGCTTTGAATATTGGCAGAAGTAGCAGCAGCGCCACCATCGGTAGTAGCGTCAAAAGCAATGTTGCGCCAGAAAGCCCAAGTGCTTCGGGGGATTCCACCATAAGTACCAGAGCTAGGAGATGTGCTGATAGCAGCAGCCAAACCGGTAATGTCTTTGCCAGAGTTGCCAGTACCATCAGAATACACGCCAGCGCTGATTTGGTTCATCAATTGAGCCTCAGCAACTTGTACGCGGCCTTCAAGCATATCGATAATTTGCTCTTTACCAGCGTTTTGCAGTTGCTCTAGGCCAGAAATAGACACAGCAGCAGCATATTGCTTCAAATCAAATTGAGCGGAGCTGATTGGGCTATTTGGCGTAATATCGATTGTGTCGTAACCAGAGTACGATGAAGCATTCTGGGTAGAAGCATCGTTGTACATCAGTTCCTGCAAAATCACGTTACCGCCGCTAAACGGTTTTACGTTGCCGCGCTCTTTTAGCTTGGCAAGCAATGCATTGTTTTTAGTTACGGAGTCCGCAAGGGTTCCGCTGCGAGATTGAATTGTTGTCGAGATAATATCCGACAGATTGGCGAATGTTGCCATAGTTCAGGTTCCTTAAATTGAATTAGCCAAATTGACTTGCAATCAAAGACCGCAAATCACTTCCATTGGTTTGAATGCCGCCAGCGCTAGGACTAGAACTCTTTACCGATACCGCCGCAGTTTTTGCGCGTAGGGCTTGAGCCTCTGCCGTTGCTTTTTTCTGAGCATCTAACCGTTGCTGTTCAATCAGGGATTGCCTGATGTCTGGATTCATCCAAACAGCCTTCTCGTATGCATCTTGTAGTGATGTGGCTTTACCAGTCTCTAGTAAATCTGCCATATCACCCCGCACAGCATCGAAATGTGCGTTTCCAGCTTGAGAAAACTGCTCTAGTTCTTGACTAGCGCGGGCCTGCTCTTGCTGTTGGATACTATTATGCCACTGTTGTTGAGTTTGCCGCAATTCATTTAATTGTTGCATTAAATATTGAGTTTGCGGGTCAACTTGAGGCGCATTTTGCACCGCTTGCAAATCAATTCCATATTGCTGTGCAAGTTGCTGGAAATATTGCGTTTTGGTAGCAGGGTCTGAATATCTTAGAGTATGGTCTGCTTTTAATAGTGCGCTAATTGCTGTGGGCGCATCTACACCCAATTGCTGCAATGTTTGTTGATAAGGCGCAATTACAGCCTCATAAGCCCTAGCTTTTTGCGCGTGGGTTTTGAATTCTTCCACTCCACGATGAAAGTCAGATTCTCGACGGTTTGCCTCATTGGTCAAAATCCGAACTTCTTCTGGTGTCAATGCCTCGCCACGTTCAGCTTTTAAATATGCCTCTTGCGCAGCAGGTTTCCAGCTTGAGGGCGCTTTAATTGGCTTTGTTTCTTCTGGTGGGGTAACAGGTTCAGGCGCTTTTTCTTTTGCTGCAAATCGTCCAACCTCATCCCTAGCACGTTGCTCTTCTTTTGTCTCTAAGGGTTTATCCTCAGTTACAAGCTCTGGCGTATTGACTACGCTATCAGACTGGGGAATATTTTCCGGCTTTTCTTCAAAAGCAGATTCTAGGGCTGTGCGAAGGTCTGTCATAGGGTTTTCCTAGTGGTTGTAAAAATATTACTTTGAATGCAGTTAGTTGATTGTGAAATTTTTAATAACGTCATACATCCATTGGCATCATGCGAACGCTGCCAATCTTGATAGTTACAGCCGTGCCCGCTGCATCAAACTCAAGTTTGAAGGTTGCGCTGCAATTGGTTACCGCGCCCGATGGAATAACAAACTCTGGACTTGTGAAGAAAAACACGCCATCGCTATCAATTGCGATTTGACTGGCGGTAGATGATCCGTTTATCGCTGCTGCTAATGTTCCGCTAGGGCCACCGATTGATGCCGAGTTGTAAAACTGTAAGTTGCGGATGTTGGCCCCACTGGCCCCACTGATTGAAACCTCCGCTGCCCAACGGTAGGTTTTCCCGACAAAGCTGGGAAGTCGTGCGTTTTGCGCCGTCGAATCTGTCCGCACCGTAAGCGCGGAGCCTGCAACGCTTGGGGTCATGGTTGCGGTAATGTCAAACCCGCGTCCGTCAGAGCGTGACACGCAAGAAATCGCTGGAGCTACGGCCCAAGTTGCCGTTGCATCAACAATCCAACCTGTAGGTGCTGTTCCTGTTGCGGGAGCATTGACAGTGCCGCCAGAATTTGTCCAAGGTGCCCTATCGTGTAAGTCCAAGTTAGCCGTGTTAAATCCGTAGTTGTCAGTAATGCTTGTGACTTTGTTGTCTACTTCCGGTAGCAAATTGACTAAGGCTGTATAAGCTTTTCGACCAATAGCCAATGCACCTTTGCTGTTGTAGTGTACGGTGTCAGATGCTTGGTACATTGATGCCGTACCGTAGCCGTTAGCGTCCGTAGGATTAATAATCGCGTTGTAAGCATCTACAACAACCAACCCTTTGTAAACAGTTGCAGCCCTGCGGATCCATTGATTCACATTTTGCAAGTTTGCATTACGTGCTGCGGTGTAAAAAGCGCCTGCTCCACCGTATGGTGGAATGGTTTTAATGACGCACAAGATATTGCGGCTGGTGATTTGCGCAATGATGGATTGTAGGTTTGCAATGATGGTCGCGTATGCCACATCGCCATTCACATCATTTGTGCCGCCTTGGAAATAAACAACTTGCGGGTTTAGTGCAAAAACATCATCAATTCGCGCCAGCATTTGCGCGGTTGTTTGAGTTGCAACGCCCATATTAGCCACAAAGCGCATGCGCCCACCTAGTAACGCATTTGCCCAAACAAAGTCACCAGCTTGAAATAGTTGATTTTGCGCAACAACAGTGCCGCCAGATGTAGAGCCATCTGAGCCAGCATTCACATAAGAGAATGAAGTGCTACTGATGTAAGTTATGGGTGTATTTAGTGCCTGATACGTGGCATCTGTCATATTGACAATGTTGGCGAACTGTCCATTACGCAGAGCATGCGCTGAGGCAGTGACAACCGTCACTACATTTGATGTGCGACTAATAGATGAAACAGAAAAAGAGCTATTGTTGTATTGAGTTAGGCTGTCACCAAACAATACGGTTCTCAGTCCGTTTTCCCCTGCAATCGAAATTGTTGAACCGTCAGGCCCAAGCAACCCAGTAACATTTCCTAAAGAATCAGTAGAAAAAACTGCTGGTGGTGATTCTGTTAATGCTTGGTTCTTTGGGTGTCCAATTCCCATTACATAATTTTGACGCCCTGTTATATTTGCTGAACCTGCCATAATTTACCCCATTACCGAATTAACGGCGTTAATAATATCCCGCTTAATAGTCGGGTCTGGTTTGCGTTCTGGTGGTTTAATTCGTTCATTTCCAAGTTCTATTAAACCGTGTTGTTTAAGATGTGCGCGATGTGCGGAGCGTGATTGGATATATTCGCCCGTTGCCATTGATTTATATGCTTGAATATCTGGAATGAAATGATGAACCTTTGGAGGTTTGGCGTGCATTTCTTGTTTTAATGCCCACATGCGATCTCCTTCTTCCCCTGAAAGATTCCAGAGTTCTAGCCATTTTTCCTTATCTGTTTTCATAGAAGCATTAATATTTCAATATCTTCCTCATCGTTTGCAATTCTTTGCAATTCTAAGACAATGAGTATCTGTTTAGCAATAAATAGCTGTAATTCGACGTTACGCGCTACTTGTGTGTAATCTATTTTTGGATACTCTTTTTTTACTTGTTCTTTTACCTCTGCTAAAGCTGTAGCGGGCCGCTCTTTTACTAGCTCTATTATTTCCTCTAGCTTTGGCTTTTTCTTGTGCAGCTTTGCCCATTGTTTGTACCAATAACCGTCAGGCGTGTCTTGAACTACAGGCTCACCGCCTGCACCGTCAATCAGCCCGAGGGGTAATAGGTGAATCCACATATTACGGTGCGATGTAACCTTGCAAATTAGCGTAAACCGCCGCGCCCGTGGTGATACATGCCACGTTAACCGCAGTTGCTGCCGTGCCTCGCAATGGTGTTGGAAACTCCACCATCTGCGCGTCTGCCATGCTTGCGGGTAGCTGGGTGCGCCAGATAACGGTAGCTCCGTCCTTAATCACAAACTCGGTAGCAGTTGCATTGGTGTTTCGCAGTTGAATAGCGGTCACATAGTTGCGAATGCCAGCCGCTGCTGCCGCCTTAACAGCTACGTCTGTCGTATTGATAATGCCGCCCGATGCTGCTGCATATTGCCAATCAGCTTCAGGGATGGCGTAGGGCTTCTGGATTAGCGCACCTACCAGAGTTGTTACAAGGTCGGCAGTGTCACCAGTTGCGACTGCTGTGTAGTTGGCTGTAAGTGCGCGGCCTGCCAATCGTACGGGGTTGCCAGATACTGCTGCATCGTGTGCTGCTGCGCCTGCTACGCCCGTAGCTGTAACACTCCCTGAAACGGGCTGGGTTGTTACGATAGGTGTGTAAGTAGTTTGCGCACCCCATACGTTCAAAGTTGTTGTTCCTGCGGTTGTTGCAGTAGTAAGACGCAAACGGCAGTAACGTGCTAATACGTTAGTAACACGCATTACAGCAGCGTTAAAAGTGGTTGATGTTGCGCCAGATTCGCTCATCAATGTTGCTGTAATTGGTTGTGCAAAATTGTCTGTGTTTGACCATGCAACCGTTACTACACCAGTTGTACCCATTGAGTTACATTGAATAAACAAACTGCGAAGCTGTGAGCAATCCAACACAATCAAATCAGTGTTAATTGGAATTACGCCAGCAACGCTATATGTAAATTGTTGCAGCGGTACAGCAGCGGCTACAATTCGCTCCACGTCGGACATAACCCCAACTTCTAGCTTATTGTGATTTTTGCCAGTAATAAAGTCAGCTACTACAGTAGTGCTAGATGCTGGCGAAGACGCGCCATTAAAGCACCCAATAGATGCCTCCATTTCGTCATGCTGCGAAGGAATAGAGCGAGTATGCTCTGCCACCAATACACCATTAATATAAAAACGGCATGATTCTGTAAGCTGCTCTACTCGATAGTCCAAAAGCGAAACAGTTGTTAAGCCGTTAGGTATGGTTACTGTAGTGGTTTCTGTTTCTGCTGCGCTTGGTGTTGTAGTTGGATTTCGTGCGCTTTCACATTTAACAGTTGTGTTGGTAGTTCCATCAATCAAAAACCGTGCGAACCAGCGATCAGAAGTTGTATATGCCTCAGTAAGTCCAACCCTAAATGATTGGTTAGCAATACGTTGGCTAAATGATACTCGCGCCCTATAAACTAATGGCGCGTAGTCCATGTCACGAACTAAGCGGGTAATTGCGTTAGTTGTTGTGCCTGTAGTAATTGTTGCTTGACCAGAAGCTACAGAAATAGCACCGCCAGAGCCGGTTACGGGTCGCACTAATGCGCGTGAAGCTGCGCCGCTTGTGCCGCCCGTGTATGCGGCGCGAAGTGTTAGCTGTGTGTCACTGTCAATAGATGCCACGCCAATCCATGCGGATTCACCATCAGCGTCCAGCTTGAAATAATCTTTATAGTGAACATCAGACGAAAGGAAGCCAGTGCCGGTTACCGTGGCTCCCGATACCGTCACAGTACCGATAGAAACCGCTAGCGATGTATTGGCAAAGTTTACGCGAAACGTGCCTTCATCAGTAGTAACAGCGCCACGAGTAATAAGTGCGCCGGAAGGGTCTACGTGCAGCGATTGATTGGCTGTATCTTCGGGGCCAGAGTAACCTGGCCAATAATCACCACCAGCAGCGGTTAGATTTACTCCAACATTAGTAGAGTCTGAAATATCAGCAGCAAGCGCACCAGAGGGATTTACTTTCACATCTACAAAAGCACCGCCACCAGCGGTAGTGCGTCCGTGAATAATGGCCTGTGTCATCAAAGCGTTGTCAGCACTGACAGGCACTGAGCTAAGGGGTTTAATTATTACAGGGTTAGTACCGTCTGTTAACTCTACTGGAAATGGATTAGAAGCCGTAACAAGCGAAGAAACGCCATCACCACCAATATCTAATTTGCTAATTGGGTATTTAACACCAGCCACATCATCAGCGGCAAAAGTGTCACCGCCACTACCGGGATTAGCTACAAAGTTATCAGCCATTATTCGCCCTCGTTGATTTCAATAACACCAATTGCGCGACCATCAGGCCCACGCTCTACCATCCGGCGCTTAGGTTTGTTCATTTGTTGCACAGCGTTTGCAAGCATTTCCATTGCCTGAGTAATGGCTTGTGCCTGCGCGTCTACGCCTGCAACAGCTTGGGATGCCATTGCTTTAACCTCTTCGCCTACTGCGTTTAATTGCTCTTTTCCATCTACGTCTAGCGTAATAGCTGGTTTTTCAGCGGCTTTCGCGTTCATTGCGGCAATTTCTTTTTTAGTATCATTGTCTTGGTCAATTTTGTACATTTGAACGCGTTCATCACGCTCTTGTAGCTTCAAATCAAACTCACGACGAATGCGCTCCATTTCCACTCGCTCTGCTGCTTTAATTTGTTCCTTTTGAATATCTGCTTGCGCTTGCGCTTGTTTTGTTTGCTCTGCGGCTTGAGCTTTTAATACTTCGGGATCTGGTTGTGGAGGTGCGGGAGGTTTAGGCTCATTCATCTTGGCGATGGTTGTCTCCAACACATTCTCTAATTGCCGCCCACCCTTGAAGGTGCGAACTACGAATTGAAGAACCTCGCCCACCAATGCGCCCATTTCTGGCGCTGCTTGCACCATTGGCACAGCATCACGCAACACAGTACCAAAAGCAGTCATAAACTCTGTACGACTTTGCTTTTCTCCAATTTCATCCATTTCAACTAGAGAATCAGCAGCTACTTCAATGCGAAATGATCTAGCAGGCTCCTGTTTAATTAGTGCAATAGCTTGTTCTGCATATTGCGCATCATCCGTGTTCATAATGCCTGACATTTGAATCAGGCTTTCAGGGCTGTACAAGTCGCACATCATTTGTGCTTTTATTCTTAGCAAATCAGAGCAAAACTGAGCCACTTCGGTTTGCATGCGCTTTAAGCGAAGGCTTGCGTATTGGCTTTTGATTTGCTGGGCTGTTGCAGTCTCGGAGGCCATAGAAGCGCCCCGGATAATGTCTGATAGTCCGGTAACCTCGTAAACCACCTGCTTGGCTTGCTCTCGCGCTGTATAGCAATGATTTAGAGCATTTACTACTTGGTCAAGCGGCAAGAAATCAACCGTGCCTTTTAGCCCACCTTTTTCACCAAAAGCAGCCCAAGAATCTACGCCGATCAAAGTGTTGTTTACACCCTCATTCAACATTCTCGCAATGGCTGGCTGGCTTGCGTCATAAACACCGACAACTTTTAGAGCTTCGGTTAATTTACCAATACGCTGCGTGAGCATATCGATTTCTTCGGCTTGGTCTTGATACAGCGCGTAGTCTGGTACAGGGACTAAAGTATCTGTAGTTTGGGTAGCGAATAGCGGTTTAGGACAAGGCCAGAAGTTATCTAGTCCATAAGGGTCTTCCTTGCTATCCAGTAGCTTGTTATGGCCCTCAGCTACCCAGTAAACCCGCTTATCACCTTTGCTCCATATCTCCCAGACAATGGCTTTTTTTAGACTTTCTTGCTCGGCTTGGCTTGCGCCTGCTTTGCTTAGATCGTCTAATCCAATAGGCTCATGCGCCAATGGAACTTCTTTAAAATCATCGCCAAAGCGCTTCACACCATCGGCGCGTGTCATGTAAATGCGACGGGCTACCCAAGTAACTTCATCCCATGTGCGAGCCGGGGAGCAACGAAAGTCTTTCCAGAATACGTAATCAGTAGGAGTGCATTCATAGGACATGTCAGGCTGTTCGCCCATCACATCCTCAGTAGGCTCTTCAATTACCTCGGCCTCTGCCACTTCCTTGGTTTCAAATCGCACCCAAGCAGTGCCACGCCCCGGCAATAAACGGTCTAATACTGCGTGCTTGTTGGTGTTGTCAAAGTCACCATAATGGTCTATTTCGTACTGCAATGCACGCTCAAGAATGACGGATGCTGTACGAGCTACAGGGTCTTTATCCTTCCATCGGCGCTCTACTTGTGCGCGTGGTGTACGTCCATACAGTGCAGGCAGCATCGTCTGGATGTTTGCCCAGAGAATGTTGTAGCGCTTGCCCGTGTCGCTCCATCCTTGTCGCTCATCACGGTAGCGCTTAACGATCTTATCCCCACGCTTTAGCCACTTCTTATCCTCATCGGCTGCAAGTTTAAGCTCTTGCATCCATCGGCGATGCTCATCTACAGGATTAATTTCTTCAGTTTCTTGTTCCATCATTTATTCCACTCCTGCGCTATCTTTTGCGCTTGATCGTATGTTGTTACAACTTTGCCAGTTGTTTTTCCATCTTGAACAAATGTTAAACAATTAACGCCATGTGTATTCATTACCCCGGCCCATCCGCTTTTCTCGCTAAATAACTCAGCGCGGTATGGTGGATTTGCAAAATGTTTTGCTGGCGTAGGCGTCATTCTCTCTCCTCCCAACATTCCATAAACATTGGGTCGTCAGGGTGAAAAGAATGTAAACCTTTTGCTTCGCATTTACCCTTCAAAAACCCACCGCGCTTGTCATGTTTTACGCGCTCTAGTTTTTTGCATGTGTTGCAATTTTTTTCAACTTGATTGAAATTCTTAACACTTAGTTTTCTAGCCTCTACAGCGTCAGGATGGCATACATAAGAGCCAGATACACTAGGAAGTACAGGCCCAAGAAAAATAGCATCCTCCACCCGCACTTGCTTACCTGTGTAATTGCAAATGTAAACGCCGGGGCTTATTTCAGCGTTTAATATTTTCCTAGATTTAACATCTATCATGGGATTATTCCTGCGGCTACTGCGCCATTAGATGCAAATGGAATGCCGTTTGAATACGTAGATGCGGCGTTTGTAGATATACACAAAGCACCACCAGATAGTGGAAGGCCATTTGTCCAAGTTGTATCAGCGGGTAATCCTGCGGTAGCGTCAACATAACGCAACGCGCCTGCATCAGTGCGCAATAACCCATTTGAATACTCATCACCACCAGCAGCAACAGCGCGATTTAATCCACCACTAGCCGAAGTTAGCACACCGTTTGTAAATGTGTCTGTGGGCTGTATTGCAGCAGTTCCCAACAATACTGCACCGCTAGTGACTGTAAGTGTGCTCATTTTTAAACCTCATATAGTCATTAATGTGAGCTTTGTAGTGATCGTACTGAGATTGCGCAATTTCATTTACTTTATCAATTGGCGTGTCTTTTTCCAGCAAAACCCAAACACCACCGCCTAGCCACGAATCAATCTCAATAAAAATCAGATTACCTGTTGCAGCATGTTTAAGTCTTTTAAACTCCGCTAAAAAGTCAATTTCCATTAAAACCTCTCGCGCTTTGTAGGTGTCTCAGCCCATAGTTTATCTAAACTTTGCGTAATTATGCGCCCATTTTGCCCTTTTATGGCAAATTCTGTAGGTTTTTCTTGGTTTTTCGGTTTATTTTCTTGCATTACTTGGCATCCATATGCAAACCCATCGCTTGGATGTGATGCCCAATTGTGATTTGGTTCACGGCTAAATATGCCTGATTCCTCGTTATATACAAACTCCCAAGCCAATAGACCGTCAATACCTTGTTCGCATTTGGTTTTATGGAAAGCGCATTTTTTAATAACCGTTCTAGCGCTTTCTATTTGGTCTGCTTTGCGAGATTGTGGGACTATGGCTAACTTTTCATGCCCAAAAGCAGCTATAAAGCGCTCTATAGATGTATGCTTGCTTTGGAATGTCTTAGCCCTTGCGTCATGCGGCAACCATATTTTTCCAAGGCAATCTCTACCACCTATGCTATAGAGTTTTTCCCTAATATCTGGTATCCAATCATCAGCATCCATGCCATTGCCTTGGGTATAGTCCACTAGGTTGAAACCACCCGGTACAGCCTGCCAGAACCACCATGCAGTGGTATCCCTGAAACCCAAATCGCTAGAGACTATGATTCTGTCCCCATTAGGGTCATATTCAACACCATCATGAATACGCCCCTCTCGCTCTGCCTGCCCTACCCACTTGGCCAAAATAGCGCCTTGGCTTGAGCCATACGCACCATTCCACACATGTTCGGCCTTGTCCTCATCGGCTTCAAAGTCTGCCAGCATATCAGCATAAAGTGGCGTATTTTTGAACCAAGGGTTGTCGTACCAATTAATCATTATGCAGATAGCGTCCTCTCGCTTATCTTTGCGAAAGAACTTATCTACTGCGTCAGTTTTGTATCGAGGATTCCAACTAAACCATAGTTCTGAGCCGGGTTTACGGATGGTAGGCCGCAGCAAGTCTAGGGAGTGCTGGCTTAGTGTTTGGGCCTCTTCTACCCATGCAATATCAAAACCCTCAAGAGATTTAATGTTTGCAGCATTAAAAGATTGCAAACCCTTAAAAATTATCAGGCTACCGTGCGGCCCACGTATCTCTGATTCAAGAATATCAAACTGCGACTCTAGGCCCATGCCTATGATTTTGTCCGTTATCAGTTGTTTAACGGATTCCTTGATGGATATTTGCACCTCCCGCAGACATACTATTCGCTTACCCGTCAGGGCTTGGCAAACTATCTGTTCGGCAAAAAAGTGTGATTTTGCACCCCCCCTTCCACCGTACGCCCCTTTGTAGCGTTTTGGCTGGAGTAATGGGGCTAGTTTTGCAGGTACTTTAAGTTTGAGGATTGACAATCTCGAACTGCACTTTGGTTACGACTTGGAGCGGATTCTTATCGTCACCGGTCAATTCTAGTTTATCGCCGTAGACCTTTGGCAGCATCTTGGAAAGCATCCATTTTCGCGTATCCACCCTCAAGCGGTTACGAGCTACAGCCGTTGCACTTAGGTCGATGGTCTCATCTTCCCCGTTGTGTTTTACCTCTACCTGATACTCGTCGGATATATTTAGTATTTCGTCTGCCAGTTGCAGATAGCCAATTTCCCTTGCTCGCGTGTATTGTGTAAGAAATTCTGGATTTGCTTTTGTCCAATTTAATACTGTCCTAGCTGATTCTCCTACTTTTTCAGCCGCTTTACGCAAACTCAATCCATCCTCCAACAATAGGCATATCTCATTTGCTTTGTCTTGATTGAACATCATTGCACCCCCATGGCTAGCTTTAGCGTCTTTTGCGACTTTGTTTCAATTTGTTGTTTTCAGACATGATTACGCCGCCTCATACATACGGATGCAAATATCCATCAATGCCTCATCCCTGTAATTATAGTCATCAGGGATGTTTAACAACTTTACAGGCTTATCAGACCCAATCATGTATGAAACTGCGTTGTAGTTCTCTGGGTTGACAAATACAACCTCATCAGCCCATTCGACTAACTTCTTGCTGATAGGGATAAGAGCATTCGGGATGTCTGAGCCACAACTGCGGGTATTGTGGCCTTTTGATTGCAGCGCCTGCGCAAGTGTTGGGCTTCTCATTAGCCCTAGGGAGCATACGCAAAGAATGCGCTTGTAGTTTCCCTGCCTCGGATTGTGAATGTATTGCTCTGCCATATCGTTAGACACCCGTAGCAGTTTCAAATGCTTTTTTATTTTGCGCTTTATTCTTATATTTCTCAAGAATAACATTAGGGCATCTAATAGCCCAAATATCTATTGGCAAACCAGATTCAATATAATCTTTGTAATACATAGCTATTGCTGTATTTTCAAAGTAATCTGCAAAATCTTTGCCCCTCTCTATGATGGCTTTGGCGTCTTCCTTTGAAAGACCAAATCTCATGCAACCAAACATTGATTTTGTAAATTGCTCTAAATTCATTATCCACCTCGGGTTTTCCGTGATAGTTAATTATATGCATTTAATGCATTTCTGTTTTTTTGCTTCTAATTTACGTTTAAAACTTACATGAGGCTTAGGTTTAAACAAATCATTTATACGTTGCATTGTTTCTATTGATTTGCGTTTTTCTTCTGCATCATATATAAAATGGTTCACATCGCTTGGAATATCATCTTCTGCTACCAAAGAAATATTGCTAGGCCCGAAACCAGCAGCTGCTAAAAAATCGTTTTGATTTAAAAATTCGTTTACTTCGTCTTTGCTTGCACGAAAATCCCAACAACTGAAACCTTTTGCAATACACAGTGCAGTGTTTGATTCTTTGTTGTAAAGATATAACCTATTGTTTGCCATGTTTATTCCTTTTATTGATTAAGCTGGGCAGCAGCAATAAGTTAGCACGCTTACAAACACTACTGCGCATTCCAGCTTATGGTTAGAGACTTTGCAGGGACTTACTGCGCATGCCCAGATACTTGGAATCTCTACCCATAAGCTAAAAGTGTGGGGCAAGATGTGAGCAGTCATGGTTCGTTGCTCACCCACGGCCTAAAAACACTGTTTTCAATGTGTTTAGGTTGAACCACTAAGGTTTCCAGTTATTCCCCCACATGGGAAACTCCACGGGACATATTTCTATGTTTCGGCTATTAAAGCCTCATCAGCCGTAGTAATTTGACAGTGCCAGCACTATGCCGCTGGGCGCATATATCTCGACTCTCCGGGTTTTGGTGCACCGCCGCCCTTCCTAGTAATATGCTTCACGTTGTTGGGTGCCGAGAACCCCCAGCATTGCCCTTACCATCATCAAAGCGTGCAGGGCTTGATACCTGCTATCTTTGTTTGAGCATTCGTTACATGGATTCGAACCACGCTCAAATGGTTGCGTTTCCTTCAACGCCGCCGCTTTGATGATAGTGCTGGTTACGCCTCCAGCGCTGTCGTTTCGTCTCAGCCGTTTATATGCACGTTCTAGCTTTGCAACTAAAGCCGCTATTGCCAAAAATTAAACTACATTGTAGCACTAATTCCAAGCGCCCAAACACTATTTACCACAGGTTTTACAAATTTAGGTTTTCTAGCTGGCTTGTCTGATGCATTCTGGTGTATCTTGTTTTGCCAGTCAGGTACGCTTGCATAAACCTTACGCGCTCCACGGTTATCTACTGTTGCCAATCCTAGCTTTACAGCCCTGCGAAGGTATGTCGATGTGTTTGTCGGGTCTAGTATGCCCATATGCATGGCAACGTGGCTGTATTGGCTTGGGCCTTCGCTGTCTAATATTTTCATGGCTGCAATTATTCTCTTACCTACTGGCCTCATTTAGAAATATTCCTTATGCTCGCGTAATAGTCTCAAAGAGCGTTCGTCGTGGTTTTCCCACAATTGCAGTCCTCTAGCCCTTAGATTTTCTTCTACTTCATTAAGACATTTTTTGCCAAAGTTAGGCCACTTGCGCATCTCACTACGGCTAAACATGCATAAATGACGAACTGTGTAAGGCGGCTCAATATCGTACATTCCAGTACCTGCAGAACGGTCAAAACTAGCAAGTTCTGCTCGTATGACGTTTGCGGCTCTTGTGGACAAGTCTGCTAAAAATATCTCTATCGGAAAGTCTAACGGGTGAATCTTGCGAAGTTGCGGGGCCTCCATTTTTTGGATGCCCTTTTCTTTTATAGCTTCAATAATAGGGCCAGCACCTCCAGCATCAGAATCCAGCCCGAGGAATTCATTAATTTTCGCCAAATCTACGCACGCAGCCTCAAACATGCGTTTATGTGCATCATCGCCTCTTGCCATACCTGCAAAAAATGCAGATTGAATTACAGGGTCACCGCTGTATGCTCTTGCATGTTTCGGGTATGTTTTCTCTAACCATTCAATGAATTTTTGATAATCGCTCATTTAATTGCCTTTAGTGTTGATTAAAAGTGCCGGGGTCTTACGATATACGCGCCCCCGGCAGCACGCTCAACGCGGAAGGAGGGAATTGCAACCCGTAAACCGCTTCGTAAGTTGTTTAGATTTTAACTCTTTTATGGCTTGTAATCTAGCACTGCTTTCATTGCAGCCTCTGAAATATCATATTTACTAGACTCTGTCCACCAGCTCGGATACATATCGCCCATGTCTTTTCTAAATTGCTCAATAATTTCCAATTGCTTTTTTGTATATGGATTTGCAGTATTTAGCCGCATTTTTACCGCCTCACCTATCGCATTCTCCATTGCTTGCCTAGCTACCATCATTGCCGCCACCATTGGGGCAGTGGCTGGCGTTACATCGTATTCATAGCGCCCACCGTCACTATATGCGTAAGTAAGCCTAAACGTACCAACTTTCATCTGGTCTAAGTGAGCATCATGCCATTGCGATATGAATGGTACGTATTTTCGGCCTACTTTTTTATACAGTGTTTCGGTTTCTTTTTCCATTTACTTCTCCAGTTGATCTAACGCCCACCTAGCGGCCTTTTGGTCTTTTTCCTTGCTGTTGTAGCTTTCCTCTATCTTGCGCCATTCTGCCTTTTGTCGCTCATGGGCCGCATTAAACGCCCTTCGCTTTTCTGCCAGTGGTGCGCCTGACTGGTCATACCAAGTATGGCATGGCTCACAAGCCCAAACGGTCATAAAGTCGTGCTGCTTTATGGCCTTACCCTTACCCTCATTCTGGTGCGCTGCTACTGTTGTAGCGCCGTATGTTGTTTGACAGTTATGCACAGCAAGCATTAGGCATTTTTGACCTCGCGCCATGTCTAGCAGGTGCGGATTGCGTTGGCGTGGGTTTTTAAGGTACATATTCCGTTTTTGATCTAGCGGTCATTTATTTAAACAGTCTTTTTCTCCGCACCAGATTTTTTCAAGCATAGGTTTTATGCCACCACTCCAATCTTGTTCGCCAGCTATTCCAGCCGCTTTGTAGGCAATAAGGCCCAATCCGATAAACCAACAAACAATCAATATAAAAACAAAACTAATAAAAAAACTAACAAATTTTCCCAGCATATTTACTCCTGTTGTAAATCATAAAAATCACCGCATCACTTTATCTTGATTCCTGTTATTTGCGCTTTGTGTGCGCCATATCTCTATCCTTGCCTGCGCACCTATTAAATCCCATTTCAATTTTTCTTCCACCTCTACCGCTGCTTTTAAACCATCTAGCAGCAATAAATACTCTGGGTGGCTGTATGCATATTGCTCTCTTGCATTAGCGGCTTTATCGGTGCATTGGGCCATCAAAATAGCTTTTTTTGACTTTCTGAACTCTTCTAAATACACCCGTTCAGCTTTGGCAGCGGCAAACCTACCTGCATTTGCCAAAACATAGTCAACAGCTTTGTTTGGGTCTTTTAGTTCTTTCATTGGCTCATGGCAGCGGATTGATAGCTTTACTCAAATATCTTTGTGCTTTCTTGGCATCTTGCGATTGCTGCGCGGGCCATAGAATCATATTTAACAGGGTCAAAATTCACATCATCCAATGAAAAAAGCGTGATGGCCAGCAACTCATCCCGCTGATCTTGCACCTCTTGCGCCATGCGTTTGATGCTGTTTAGTGCGGATTCTTCGATTAGGATTTTCATGTTTAACCTTTCTGTTGATATGCCTACATTGTAGCTCAAATAATGGTTTATTTTCTAGGTGTTTACCCTATTTTTAACAAATTAAGCGCTGACAATGCAGCCTCCACACTGTCCACCATCGCCACTGGCAATCCTTGCGCTTCTTCCAATTGTTTAGCGTTTAAGCCTTTTCGCCCGTAGCCTGTTTTTGGGTTTTTTACTTCTATATACATGGTTTTATCTCCTAGCCATATTTGCAGGTCATAAGGTTGGTGTACTACCTTTACCTTTGCTCCTGCTTTTCGTAGGGCTTCGACAATAATTGATTGATTGGCATCAGTTCTACGTGCGTAACGCATCTTTAATTCCTTGCATAATTCCAAGCCACGGTAAAAGCGAATCGTAGTATTTCAATGCCCATCGTGCGTAATCTGGTTGTGTTTCCTTCATTCTCAAAATGTGGGCAATGTAATCCTCACGAGTTGCAAAGTTAGCCAACTAAGTCTCCCAATACCCATAGCGCCCATGTGATTGTCGATTCTGGCACGTCACCGCCAGCGCGGGCTAGGTCAAGAATGCGGGTGGCTTCCTTTTCTTCTTCGTTGTAGTTGTTTCTCATTTTTTCCTCGTTAACAATGAAATAGCTTCACGAATTTCTTTAGGAGGCGGTGAACCAATGTCTCGCTCTGCAAGCATCTTTTTTGTAATTTCAGCAGCATTTGAAGGCACTGTTTGCACAGCATGAATTTGCCTGTTGTTAAATTGTTGATCTATCACCCACTTTGCCTTAAATCCACGCCACCCACGCGCACAACACTCACGCATTGCGTCATCAAGCGACCACCCTGCTTTTGTAGCTTCGCTTTTAATGCCGTCAAGGGCCGATTGGGTTAGCGGTGCTTTTTGGGTTTTACGGAGTTTTTGGAAGTCTTGCCAAGTTTGAATGGTTACGCCTTCAGGCGCTTGTATCTCTTTCTCTCTCTCTTTCTTTGTCTCTCTCTCTCCCTCTCTCTCTGGGATAGCATCTTGCAAGCTAGGCGCTAGCAATGTGCTAGCATCAATAAAAAATCCATTATCAATCAAAGACTTAAGTCCAACTTGTATATCGCTCTTCGATAAACGTAAGCGAAACTCTAATTCATCAAGAGATGCGTCAAAACTACCGTCTTTAGATTCTGATGCTAGTAACCAAAGCAGTGGTGCAAGCGCTTTGCTAGCAAGTGGCAAGCGCATAAATTCACGGTCATTGAGCAAATCCCTGTGAAGTTTTATCCACGGAGGACAGCGATCTTTGTAGTGCTGAAAATCAGCCCATTTTTTAGGTATTAAATGCATAGCATTCCCAAGCGCCCAAAAAAGAAGCTCCGGCGCATGTGGGTTCATGTTTTCAGTGCGGGGATCAATCCACACCTAGCCGGGTTCTATATCGCTATTCTAAACGTATTTCTTGTCAGTTACAACCCGGTAAACGTAATACCAGCGGCCTTCGTTTGGGTAAACTTTTCGTTTCAGCAATTGTTCGTTTTTGGTTAGTTGCTCTTTAATCCGCTTCCAAGGGCACGTGCTGATGTAAAAAGTCTGTAGTTGCAGTGTGGTCATGCCGCGCCGCTTTAACAGTGCGATAAGCCTGCGGCCTTGGGTTTGTTTGCTTTTCATTTTTCCTCTTTCAAAAAAAGCCGTTGCCTACCCTCTTGGCTAAGTTCCGGCGTTGCTAACATCAATGCATGCACCAGAATAGCCATTGTTGCGGCTTGCCTGTCATGCGGCTCGTTTGTAATAAATGCCATGCGCTTGGCTGTGTCTAGCAGCTCTTGCGCAAATAGTGTTTGTTGTAGTTCGGTCATGCGCTAAAGAATAGCGGCAAAAAAAAGTTTGTAAACTAGGGAAAACCCCTAGTAAAAAGATTGTTTACACTGCTTTTTTGAGCTACAATTACACTATCAACAATGCAACGGAGTAAACATGCAAGCAGTAGTAAACGTAATCCGCACCGCTAAGGACATATCCATTGCTGATGTGCAAATGATAGTGGCAGCACTGCACAGCGCTGTAAATGCGTCAAGCGGTAGCCACTTACAGCCACAGCAGGTAGTTCTCGATAGCTTGGCAGACCTGTCTAATTGGTTGCAAGATGAGCTAACAGAGCAGGAGCAGCAATCAGCGCTTGAGATGGTTGAGTGGCAACAAAGCAAGCTGTCAAAGGCTTGGGGATTTGGAGAATCTTTGCAAGCATTGCAAGGGCTGACTATTCGGAGTGGCGTATGAGCAAGCACACACCAGGGCCTTGGAGGGCAAAGATGCTAACAAATTACGCAGAGCCTGGGTGGGTCATCCTGTGGGCAGACAAGGGTGGGCAGCACATGCGGAGACTGGACTACAAAGGTAACTTTGTTGAGCCAGACGCCCGCCTAATAGCAGCCGCGCCTGAGTTGCTGGCTTTGCTTATTAAGTACGTTGATAACGAGAATTACGGCAAGCCTTTAACGATTGATGACATGGAGGCTGCTGAAACTTTAATTGAAAAACTTCAAGGAGATGAAATATGAACGTCTATTTCACTAGCTACCGCTGTAACTGCACGGTTTTGCAAAAGAGCAACATGAAGGAATAAAATGACCAACATCCAAATAATGGGCGACAGCATAGAAACAGGTTCTTACTACGCCAGCGCATCTAGGGCTATCACGCCGACTGAAATGGCAATTATTGATTCGGTGTCTGTTGTTGGCGATAACGCCATTCAAGCGATAACCGCTGCTGAAAAGTTGGCCAACATTCTTAAGGTGGAGGCCACTTTAAGCGCAGGCGGCATGCGTCTTATTCGCAGCTACCGCATGTCAAAAGATATTACAAAGCTGTACCGAATGGCCGCAAAAGAGCGTAAGCGTGAACGAGCGTCACGCAAAGGAGGCGTATGAACGAACTAAACCCTTACGAGTTCTTTTTTTGGATTGTCATTGCTGTGATGTGCTTTCTAGCTTTTGGTCTGTGGCTGCATAAAAAACTAGCTAAACCAGAATCACAAAAGCGCATTGAGAAAACAAACAGAGAGGCAGAGGAATTAATAAGACAAGCGCGGAGAAAGCTAGAAAATCGTGAGCGACTAGATACAAAGTGGGGTGATTTATGAACATCGAATTGATTGAGGACGAAACTCCTAGCTGCACGCTCTCTGAGATTTTCCAGCCGATGGTGCCGTGGGTTGCATTTGCGTCCGGGTTAGCAATTGGCTGTGCTTTGACGGTGATCTATTTGAAAAGCTTGGTGCAGCTATGAACCAACAACAACGCGAACTATCAAACAACCTGTATGAGCTTGCTATGCGCTTAACAGACGCACGCGCTAAAGGCGTAGACACGCTGATTAAGGGGCTATGTCAGGCAGCAGGTATTAGCTACCCACCAGAGCAATTAAAGGCAAACCAGCGGCCTGTAACACTGGCAACACACTAGGACTAAATCATGGCATTTGAAAAAGCAACCAGAAAGAAGGCAAAGCTACGGCTAGCACTTACTGGCCCATCAGGAAGCGGCAAGACTTGGGGCGCACTCCATATTGCAAAAGGGTTAGGCGGGCGCATTGCCTGCATTGATACCGAAAAGGGCAGCGCATCACTGTATGAACACATCGTTGATTTTGATGTGCTTGAACTATCCGCACCTTACACGCCAGAGTCCTATATTGCGGCCATTCAAGAGGCCGACAAGGCTGGATATGACACGCTAATTATTGACAGCACTACACATGAATGGAATGGCCCCGGTGGAATTCTTGAGTTGCTGGAAGACATTGCCAAGGCAAAGTATCGCGGTAATACGTGGAGCGCATGGAATGAGCTTACGCCGCGTCACAGGGCTTTCATTGATGCCATGCTGCAATCGAATATGCACATCATTGCTACCGGGCGCAGCAAGACGGAGACAGCGCAGCAAGAAGGCGTAAACGGCAAAAAAAGCGTTGTAAAGCTTGGCATGAAGACAGAGCAGCGCGATGGATTCGAGTACGAATTTACTGTGGTTCTTGACATCATCCATGATGGTCATTACGCCGTGGCAGCAAAAGACCGTACAGGACTTTTTGCTGGAGACGCAAAGCCAATCAATGAAGAAACCGGGAAAAGGTTGTTTGCTTGGCTTGAGCAAGGCATCGAAGCGCCCACGTTTCTGCAAAGCATAAAAGATGCAAAAACCATTGATGCATTGAAAAGCCACTTCGCAGCGGCTTGGAAAATGAGCGACGAACCAGCGCGGGACGCACTCAAAACAGCTTACGACAAACGAACTCAAGAACTTACAAAGGCAGCATAAACATGGCATCCGTAAACAAAGTAATTCTGGTAGGCAACTGTGGGCGCGATCCTGAACTGCGATTTATGCCAGACGGTAAAGCAGTGGCAAATATCAGCATTGCCACCAGCACCAAGCGCAAAGACAAAAACACTGGCGAGACTATTGAGGAAACCCAATGGCATCGCGTCACCTTCTATGACCGCCTAGCCGAGATTGCAGGCGAGTACGTCAAGAAAGGCCAGCCGCTCTATGTAGAAGGCCGCTTGAAATACGGCAAATACACCGATCAAGCAGGCGTAGAAAAAAGCACCTGCGACATTGTTGCTACGGAGTTGCAGCTACTTGGACAGCGTGACGCAGGCCAGCGACAAGACGCGCCAAGGCAAGCGCCAAGCCATGATGCGGCAAAGGCACGGCAATTGCCACCGAAAGCAGACAAAGGTTTTGATAGCCTTGACGATATACCTTTTTAGTAAAAAGAACACATGAACCTCTACCAACTAACCGAAGCCCAGCACGCCCTACACACGCGCCTAGAGCTGGCAGGATTTGACGAACAAACAATTGCCGATTCGCTTGAGGGCGACGACAACACGGACGCGCTGCGCGAAAAGCGGCTAGGCTATGTTGCCATCATTAAAAACAAACGCGCACTAGCGCAGGCTAGGGCAACGGCTGCGGCTGATATGGCTGCACTAGCTGACAAAGAAGCTCGAGATGCTGACAGGTTGGAAAACGTGCTATTTGAGAGCATGCTAAAAACTGGCGATACAGAGCTAATAGGCGTGGAATTTGAGGCAAAAATTAAGGGCAAGGCAGCTAGTGTAATCATCAAAGATGCAGCAGCTATCCCGGAGCAATACATGCGTATGCCAGAGCCAACGCCGCCTAAAGCTGTGCCAGATAAAAAGGCAATAGGAGAAGCAATGAAGCGCGGAGAATTTGTAGCTGGCTGTGAGCTGGGTACAAATAAAAAGCTAGTTATAGGGTAAACCACTAGACACTAGCTGTAGTTTTGCGCTACAATAGCAGAATCAACAACGCAAAGGTAAATATGACTACTTACACACTGACGCAGGCGCAATACGACAAACTGCTAGAAGCTGTTGATTTCCATTCAACTTGTTTAGATTGGCTTTCTGCACTAAAACCAAACTCGCAAGAGCCAGAAGTATGGTTTTGCCCTGATTGCGGAATGGCAAGCGAGGCGCAATTGAAGTGCTGCCCGGATTGGATACGCGCTAGGAAGGTGCCGAAAAACTTTGCGCTTACGTGCAAACAAACTTTTGACAGAGCAATTGCAGCACCCATAAGCAAAGAAGACATGGTGAAGGTGTTGGAGGCTTTGCAATCTGAAGTTAACAATTACGAAGAAGACGACCCGGAAGACGGAGCGCCAGAAAACTTGTATGACGCT
>Ga0315901_10002799_pt1 | contig 23481 bp, 21 predicted proteins | sample LakEriMetagenome_10_FD_203761 | JGI IMG/M metagenome (GOLD analysis project Ga0315901, IMG submission 203761) | Freshwater fungal communities from buoy surface, Lake Erie, Ohio, United States - Buoy 2 MA116 | ecosystem: Environmental > Aquatic > Freshwater > Lake | place: USA: Lake Erie, Ohio... | reverse complement strand
CGAGACTTCTGAGCCACTCTTTTTTGAGCGCTTTTTTCTCTTTGAAGAAGGAAGCTCACCATTCATTTCCACAGGTGCAGAACCATTAGGCACGGGAGGCTGAGGATGAAGAGTCCTGATATTTTTTGCATCTCCCAAACGCCGACGCGTTTTTCTCTCTGCAGATTTTCCCAAATGGCGCCATTGCGTGGGATCCAAATTCATCTTCAATAAGCAGGTTGAGCCATTGCGTTCGACCACATGGACAATCCCTGAGTCTTTGAGCTCCAAGAGAGCATTTTTAACGAGGCGTTCACTCACGCCCAAAATGAGAGCAAGCTCTCCTGCACTGGTCACGACTTCCTCAACTCGAGCCACGTGCCCGTTTAACAGATAGTTTACGAGTGCATAGGCGGGACCCGAAAAGCGCGCCACGGCCAGTAGCTTGAACCCTCCACGCTCAGCAAATCGTCGAAAATTCAAGAGAAAGCCTCCTTATTTTCATTCCATTAGAATTCTAAAACTCAGGTCTGACTCAAAACTACCGATCCGATAGTAGCATGGGAGGGGACGGTTTTATGGTGCATCGCTTTCTGACACTTTCGCAAATACCTGAATTGCGTAGTGAGCCCAGCAGTCTCGAACTTGGATTGACGGACATTGAAATTTCAGTCCCTGTCGATGTTCTTTGGCAAATCGAAGAATTGATTAGAGAGATAAAATATTTAAAACTTTCTGAATTCTCGACGGCACGCTCACAAGCCAAACTTATGAACCTCATCAGGCCTTTTACCGTCAATGAAAAAGACCGAGACGTTCTTTTCTCCCGCAACTCAGCTGCTTAAACGATTCTCAGAGCCAGCTGGGTTGAATTGCAAAAAGCTCAGCGGAAAAAGAATGAAAAACCGGCACCCAATTGCAACCCTGACGTCGAAATCACTTTGCCATTATTTTTGTGCAGGGCAGCAAACAAAGAGAGTGTTAAATCTTCGACCCCGTAGCCGTAACGAATCAAATTTTCATCATCGCCATACAAGCGTGTGATGGACAGATCGAGTGTTCCGCGGACGGTGGTGTAGGTCTGCCAGACCGGCGCGGTGCCGCGTGGTTTAATTTCAGATGACGTATCAGTTGTTGACGTTCCTGAAGACGAAGTTCCGGACGTTGACGTTCCAGATGTGGTTTCCTTGTTAGTGGTTGACACAGCCGAGGCCTCTTCGCGCATCCGCATTTTACCGCCCACCAGACTAATGCGTGGCGAAAGCCAGGGATGTTCGGTGATGCGCAAACGGTACTCAGCCAAAGCTCCACCGCCATAGCCATATAGAAGTATATCCGTCTTTTTTTCGTCGATGGCTTTTCCTTTCATCATGACACCACCGATCTCGTATCCAAGGCCCAACTCACCAAAAAAATCCCACACCCGAAATGATTGAGAGACAAAGCCGGAGATGGGCCTTTTGTTCTTGTACGAGGCCTCGTAGAGATCCTTGTCTTGCGAAGGCTGTGTGATACTCGCAGCCAAAGTCAGTGTTGTTGATGCAGATCCGGGCACAAGCCCATCATCTGCAGCAGTTTTCGGATTTTCAGTTTGAGAGACACCGCTGTCGGCTCGTGCTTCAGACACCCAAAGCTGTGACACAAAAGATGACAGCTGGCTGAACGCAGAGTGCAACGAAGATGTCCATCGACTCACAACTTGCGAACCTTTCACAAGAACACGGCCGCTCGTTTCCAGCACCATATTCACGGCCGGCTTAAGTTGCGAATGACGCTCAAGCCATGCGGCCCATGAGCGCGCGTGACGATAATAAATAGCACTCACGCCGATACGATCCAGCCATGAGTCGCGCAACACGCGCCAGTAATGGACGGCCAAACTGTCCGGCGAACCCGAAGCAGCCGTGGCCACAAAACAATCTTCGGTTGTCTTACCAAGCCCAGGGGACTTTTTGATGCTGGGATAACCAACCTCATATGGCTTTGCCTTGATGCACTGCGAACGCGTGAGTCCAATGGTCCCCGCAGAATCGAGGGGGTAGACCATGACACCATAATTTTCGCCGTTCACAGCCTCATTGAGAGCAAAACTGCTCCGCGGACCAGCCGCAATCCGAACAATGTTCAAACATCCGCTCCTGATTTTGTTCTCAAAACCACTTTCCGACGGAATTTCAGGAGGAGCGGCGACATCTAGTGCCGATTTACCAAAAAAATCTGCATTCGCATCTGTGGAACATCCCAAATTGCACGACGATGTACCTGCCACGGCTGTGTCGATTCCCGGATACGTACACGATAGATCTGCAAAAGCTTTGGTCTTGTCAAATATTTTATTAGGTTTGAATGTCCAACCACCCGCGGCACATTCAGAATCTTTCCAATAAACAACCACAAAACCGCCAATGTTCGATTGACCCACCGAGGTCACCGTTCCGGTGGACGTATCAACAGCCGTCTTGTCCGATGGGAACTCAAATCCAACAGAAAAAGCACCGTCACTGACAACACTGGAGAGGATTTTTGCGGGTGCTGCAATCGTGCCCACGTCGTCTTGCATATAGGCCGCAGACAAACCTTGTTTGGTTCCCGGGTTTCCTGGTGGAAGATCCTTTTCGAGGCTGTAGTAGGGCAGAATCTTGAGTGCCTTACGACCATCAATCACATCGATAGCTGCATCACCTGTGATGGACTCGGGCCACTGCGGCAATGTGGTCAGGCGAATGACCATCTTGACCGTACCCTCACGGATTTCTCCGGACGTGAAACCTCCACCGTCATTGACCTCAAAATCCTCACCGCTCACATATTTATTGTTATTTTTTCCGACAACAATCATCCATTTCTTTTTGTCGTATTGAAACTTCGACTGCGCAGGAACTGTGAATCGGGGATAGAAGACAACCGTCAGCTCAACAGCTGCCTGTCCCACTTTAGGTAATGCGGAGGGCGTGACGGTCGTCGAAAAGCCTGCCTTGTCGCTCAGAGAGACATCTTGAAGCGTTGAGTTATCTGCGAAAAAATTAACGTTCTCACGAATGCCGGCGCTGATCGAAGCGGCGTCTTGACCTGCATGCTGTGTTTCAGGCTGTCCGCACGCCGACACTAAAGTCAACGCAAAACCCAAACGACAAAATATTCGGCTCATTCTATTGGACCACAGCAACATCCAATCATCTCCCTTTAACTGAAAAGTCCTTCACGCGCACACGATTCAACAACCTGCAGCGCGTTGAGTGCAGCGCCCTTACGAAGATTATCAGAGACGAGCCAAAGAGAAACGCCATTTGCAAAAACCTTGGCTGGTCTTAACCGTCCGACAAGAACCTCATTGCGCCCCTGCACTTCCCGCGGTGTTGGAAAAAATGAAATACCACCGTCTTCATCGGGTTCCGTCTGTGCCTGCGCAGGATTCACGTTGGCAATCAACGATAGGCCAGGCGCAGAGGATATCTGCTTTTCAAGAAGCGCCAGATCAACGGGCTTTTCGGTTTCAATAGTGACAGACTCTGCATGTCCGACAAAGGTGGGAACACGCACACTGGTTGCTTCCACCGGCAACGATGGCATTCCCAAAATCTTGCGTGTTTCAAAAATAATTTTACTCTCTTCGTCGGTATCACCGTTTTCGAGAATGCGCGCCACAAATGGCATCACATTAAAAGCAATCGATTTGGGAAAGGCACGCGAAGAGCGAACCGATAAATCCTGCGCCTGAAAAAATTGTCGGGACTCTTCTTCAAGCACTTCAAGCCCGGGCTTACCGGCACCTGAGACACTCTGATACGTCGAGACAATGACTCGCTTTAATCCAAAATGCTGTCTGATCACATCGAGCACCATGACCAAAGGGGTTGTACAGCAATTGGGGTTAGCCACGAGAGTCTTTTGTCGGATCGTTTCTTTTTTCAAAAGTGCACCGTTGACCTCAGGGACCAAAAGGGGAACCGACGGATCATCACGGAATGCAGATGATTTATCGACGCACAAAATTCCTCGTTCCACGAGCGCCGGAATAAAGCGTCTTGAAATTTCAGCCTCTGATGCAAAGAGCACAGCATCACATTGACTGAGTGCCTCTGCCTCCGTGGCCTCCACGGTGACCGACTTTTGTCCCCACGAAAGTCGCTTTCCGACAGAAGCAGAGGATGCGAAGGCACGCACAGATTTAATCGGCAGCGCAAGAGAATCATCGCCCAAAATATCAAGTGCCGTTTGTCCGACAACTCCCGTGGCACCAACAATCCCCAAATTCAAAGGTCTCATGTGTGCGTTTCCTCCTCTTCCTCTTCGTCACCTGAGGTAAATAAATCTTCCTCGTCCGCCGTCCGGTCACGCTTAAAGAACAACCACATCACAGGTCCATGCAAGCAATACAAAATAAGCAGCAAAGACAATGTGACTGTAAATTCAAGCGCAAACAAAAGAACCGTCAACATCAAAATAAAAGCAAGAAAGCGGAAGGGCCGTTTGCGGGGAAGTTTGATATTTTTTGTACTTATATACTCGAACGTGCTGATCATCCCGAGCGCCAAAGCGAACATCAAAAACACAAGAAAAACGTTTCTGATTTCGGGCCTCAGCAAAGCAGAGGACAAACGAACAGCCCATTCTGCATAGCCGTTTGCAACAGTCCAGTCTTTGAATTCAAACTGCGACATTAGAAACGCGCACAGCGGCATCGCAGCCATCGGAATGGGAATACCGGTGAAATTACCACTGGCCTTACCGACCGAACTCTGAACATTAAATCGGGCTAGCCGCAATGAACCGCACAACGCATAAATGAAACATGCTGCAAAGCCGAATCGCGGTGTCTCGTGGAGAGCAAAATTATAAATCACCACCGCCGGCGCAATTCCAAAAGAGACCATATCGCACAGCGAGTCCAGCTGGACTCCAAAGGCACTCTGCGTGCGCGTCAAACGAGCCACACTGCCATCCAAACCATCACACACGGCCGCTGCCAAAATCGCATACGCCGCCCAGAGGAAACTATTCGGATTGGCATCACTCAAGCGTCCTTCGATGGCAAACTTCATCGCAAGAAAGCCAAAGAAGAGAGAGGCCGCAGTGATCATGTTGGGAAGCAAATAGATACTCGCCTTTACGCCGCGGCGACGAGCCACAAGTTCATGCACACTGGCCATGTCCAGACGACCTCCTGTCATTGTGCGGTTTCTCCGTGTTGTTGTTTGAGACGAATCACAGGCGTGGGATCGCGGCCATACACAGGCTCAGCAAACTCAACTACCCTTGATGCTCCTATCGACCATTGATGAAGATGGGCAAACAGGTCGGCAAAAGACACAGGAACGGCAAACGGATCATCGTCATCCGTTGAAGCCTCTCCAACAATCGCCGAAGCATAGCTTTTCAGTGTTGTTACACAAAACTCTTGAACTGCTTGCGGATGCAAACCTTGAATGGCCCACAATTGCCGTGGACGCCCAACAGCCAGACCATTGACGAAAGCAGATCCTAAACGAAGGCCGGTAAATGAGCCCGGGCCTTCAACAAAAGCCACATTAAGAAGACGCTCATCGGGGCAATTGAGTTTATTTAAACTCGAACGGTACAGGTCCGCTAAATTTTCGGCTGTCAATCCAGAACACACAGCCCAGAGTACCGTCGGGTTGGCACTACGATTTTGCTGAAAGGATATCAACGCACCGCTTGCTGCATGTTCGGTTTGAAAAACAAACCGCTCACTGAACTCCAGACACTGCTTATGAAGGCCAGCCAATGTGGCCATCAGGTCGTTGTTGACAACCTCAAACATCACAAGCCCTGCACCACGTTTGTGTGTGCAAATGAGCGTTGCAAAATGATTTGAAAGCAATGAAGCGGCCACGCGTGAAATCACTCCTCAGGAACGAAACAAACGCATCAGGTCATTGAAAAAGACCAAAACGATCAAACCCAACAGGACCGCCACTCCGAGCCGCTGAACAGCCATCTGAACCTTTGCCGGCAGAGGCTTGCCATAGGCGGCTTCAACACCCTGCAGCAGAAGATGACCACCGTCGAGTGCAGGCAAAGGTAACAAATTGAACAAACCGATATTCAGACTCATCCAGGAAATAGTCAGAATAAAGACCAACAACCCACCTTCAGCCGCATCACCTGCGACCCGGGCAATGGCAATCGGTCCGCCCAAGTTTTTCAGTGGAACTTCACCGGTGAATAACTTTTTGAGGGCCGTGGCAATGGTGGCCGCCTGACCGAGACTTGCAGTCATCCCATCCTTCAACGATTCCACAAATGACTCACTGCGCAAAACAACAGGATCGACCGAAACACCCCGCGTCACAAAAGAAACAGGGAGATCAACAACCCACTGAGTGCGGCTCAATGCATCTAAAGCTGAGCGACGAGGAATATTGCAATCGATGGTCCGCAGAGTTGCATCGTCAAAATTGAAGACACGCCACTGCAAGTTGGCAGGTCCGGCATCATCGGTCCGCATCAGTTTTTGCAAAACGAAAGACAATTCAACAGGGCTTTCGATTCTGCTCTGGCCGATGAGTTCCACGAAAGTATCACCGCCGCGCAGTCCACAGCTTTGCCATTCCTCTTTTGAAGGAATCTTACGATCCCCTTTGTTTAATGACTCGTAGGATTTAACCGTAAGGTCCGTGGAACGAACGAATTGACTCCACTCCTGCATCGAAACAGCAGCAGACAGGCTCAAAGTGACGACGGAAGGTTTGCCCGTTCCCATCGCCTGGGCCTGCTTGGGATCCGATTGCACCAGAAGTTTTTCAAATGTGAGGTTTTCAACGCGCTCGACGAGCACCTGTGCAGGACCATTTCCAAGCTCTTGTTCAACTTCATGCAAGGCTTTCACTTTGCGACCGTTAACTTCGACAATGCGATCACCGGATTTGAATCCTGCGCGAGAAAAAACATGGTCTCCTGGCAGCACCACGATCTGAGGCGACTGAAAAAACTGCGACACTCCAATGCGACCAACAGCGGTCGGTTCGCCAAATAATGTTTCACTCATCTCTTTGGCAGGAATCAGCTCAATGGTCAGTGGACGTCCAGCACGTTCAATCTCCACCACCGTCCTTTTTTCAGGACGCGCTGAGATGAGTTTGTTGATATCCGCCCACGAGCGAACGGTCTCTCCGTCGATTTGGGTCAACCGGTCGCCAGTTTGCAACCCAGCCTGACGAGCGACCCCGTCGGGCATGACACTCACAACGGGGGCCGCCTGCGGAAGCCCGACGTTGGACAAAATGATCATCACAACCACACTCAAGACAAAATTGGCAAAAGGTCCGGCAATAGAGATAATCGCTCGCTTGTAAACAGGGGCGGTATTCAGCGCTTTTCCCGCGAGCTCAGCCGGAATTGTCTCACCAGTCTCCATTCCCAAAAATCGAACATAACCACCCAAGGGCAGCCAACAGATCTTGTATTCGGTGCGACCCCGTTTGAATGACCACGCGGTGGGGCCAAAGCCAAGACTAAATTCCTCAACAGCGATTTTCATCCACAAGCCGGCTAAATAATGTCCAAGCTCATGCACAAAAACAACAATCCCAACCAGTACAATAAACGCGACAAAGGGGTTGGTCAGAAGCCAACTGAGAATAGAATTCATGGATGTGTCGCCTTCACTGCTGTCAATCGCGAAAGACTGCGATTTTGATTTTGAATAGAATGTGATAACTGCCGCACTTGTTCAGGCGTGCGACCGAACCGACGCTCTCTTTCCGCATATTTTTTAAGACACTGGGCGAAAATATCGGTTGTGAAATCGGGCCAAGCGGTCGGCTCGAAAAGATACTCGGCATACGCAGACTGCCATAACAAGAAATTGCTAATCCGCTGTTCACCGCTGGTTCGGATCACCAAATCAACGCTGGGAAGTCCTGCCGTATCGAGATGGTCTTCGAACGTCTGTTCATCGATATCTGCCGGATACAATTCGCCCGCGTTGATTTTCTCGATGATTTTTCCGACGGCGCGAATAATCTCGCCACGACTTCCATAACTCAGCGCAATACACAGATTGAGTCCCGAATTGGATGCTGTGTCTTCTTCGAGACGGCTGGCCAAATCAACAATGTCGTTGGAGAGCTTGCCCCGGTCGCCTAACAAACGAAAGCGGATATTGTTATCGAGGATTTTGTTCCGTTCAGCCTTCAGGTACCAGCGCAGCAGACTCATCAATGCATTGACCTCTTCCTCAGGCCTGCGCCAGTTTTCGTCAGAAAAGGCATAGAGCGTCAACGCATGAAGACCGCACTTGGTCGCAAATTCGGTGATTTCATTGACGCGTTCGACACCCTTCTTATGACCGGCCACGCGGGGCAAACGCCGATGGGTCGCCCAGCGGCCATTGCCATCCATGATAATTCCCACATGACGTGGGAGAGTCAGGGGATCAAGACGCCATTGTTGAAAAAAGTCATTCATGTACCGAGCCTCAAACACAACCAGCTGAGCCGTCAGGGGTTGACCCTCAGGGCCGCCTATAACCTACCCACCGGATGTGGTCCACAGAGAGACAAAAATTGACACATCACACAGCTTTTGACTAGCGTCCCCTCGACGCAGATCCCCATTGTCACGTCCCGGAGCCCACCATGAGCAACGAACAGAATCAAGCGACCCTCTCTCAGCCTTTGTCCACCCAAGGCTATCGTGGAACCCGCGATTTTCATCCGGATCTGCAAAGACTCAGGAGCTGGCTTTACGGACACTTGAGAGATGTGCTGGAGGGGTACGGATATGAAGAGTATGCCGGACCGATTCTTGAACCGCTCGAGCTCTACGCGAGCAAATCGAGTCAGGAGATTGTCTCCGAGCAACTCTACAGCTTTGAAGATCGCGGGGGGCGAAAGGTCGGAATTCGTCCCGAAATGACACCAACCCTCGCACGTATGGTCGCTTCGCGATGCAAGGAACTCGTGCGACCCATCCGCTGGTATTCAATTCCCACCTGTATGCGATATGAGCGCCCGCAGCGCGGTCGACTGCGTGAGTTTGACCAGCTGAACGTCGACTTGTTTGGTGGAACCGCCTTTGATGAAGACGTGGAAGTCCTGTTGACATGCTATGACCTGCTGGTGCGTCTGGGCGCGAAGAGCACAGATTTTGAAATTCGGATCAACCACCGCGGTTTAGTCGATGAGTTGTTGTTCACGGTGCTGCAAGTCAATCCAAATCAAAAATCGGCAATTCTCCGCCTGCTCGACAAAAAGGACAAACTGACACCCGAGGCATTTCGTCAGGAAGCGACACAACTTTGGCTTTCACCCTCCGATATCGATGCGCTGGAACAGTTTACCAGCCGACCGCTGAACGAGCTCCGGCCGTTGCTCGGCGGTACATCTGCTCATCTGAACGCACTCGAGGAGCGTCTTCAATGCCTGCAGTCTCTCATCCCGCCTGAATGCATCCGCTTTGATGCCTCAATTATGCGTGGTTTTGACTACTATACTGGAATTGTATTTGAAATTTACGACACTCATCCCGACAACCGTAGAGCTTTGTTTGGTGGTGGACGCTACGACAATCTGGTGGGTGCCTTCGGCGTTGATCCCCTCCCCGGCATTGGCTACGGCGTCAGCGACGTTTCGCTCCTCAACTTTTTGGATGTGCATGGACTGACACCCTCTCTACCGAAAAAAACCGATGTCGCAGTCATTCGCTTTTCGGAGAGCGACCGCATGGCAGCCCTCGAATTGGCTCAGGCACTGCGCCGTTCAGAACTGTGCGTGGAAACAACATTGTCATCACAGAAATTCGGAAAACAGATTCAGTGGGCCGAACGCACGGGTGCCAAAGCCGTTGTCTTTCGAGGCGAGGAGGAACTCAAATCAAATTCCTTCGCCTGCAAATGGCTGGCAACAGGAGTGCAGGAAACTTTTCCTCTTAACAATCTGGACGCATTCGTTAACAAGCTCAAACTCAGCTGAATTGAGCGAAGGCAGGTGCATGTCAATCGACATAATTTTTTATCGCCCGCGCGAAGGCTGAGCTCTGCGGGCTTTATTTTTTTATTCCGTCAACTTCATCAAGCTTGACCTCGTAAAAACTGTAGTCTTTACCAAGACCATACTCGTCATCTTTCCTCTCGATACTTTTTATTGTGAATGAGGACTTCGGGAGGTAAAGGACTTCTCTTTCCGCCCAATAGGATGAATAATTGCCGATCGAAGCTCCGAGAGTAGCCTTTTCTACAACAAACAAATAGCTAAAATAATCCTTTGGATAACCAGCCCCATCCGAACAATAACTAAACTTCATAGCCTTTTCCCGCAAAGCCGAAGTGCTCGTAAAATTCAGGTTGGTCAACACCTGCTTATTCTTCCACAATGCATCTATGTAGTTGCTGCTCATGCAGGCGCCAAAGTAAACAGGACCAGTAAACTTCGGAAGTTTGTTGATGGCCGACACTGTCGACAACAGACTGGTTTCCGTCAGTTCAATTTTCTCTTTGGTAACGGCAGTTGGTGAGCCATCCGGCTTCCAAAAGAGAGAACCATCCATGTAGGATTTAAACAATTCATAATCACGCTGAGTATATTCACTCAAGGCAAACATTTCAGCTAACTGCAACACGTCATCCTTCAACTTCTTTCCTTCAAATTCGGAGTAAAAAGCATGCCGCTTGAGTATCAGCAGAAAATTGTGGCTTTCCTTTTCGGACATTCGGTAGGTCTTAAGGTCAACCTCTTGACCGCTTGTCAGCTTGATCGTTTGCTTGGGAGGCTGAGGATGTTTAGAAAAAAAATCACGGAGTCCGCTGGCAGAGGATTTATCAGGGTCCTCAACCGACCGATTTTTCCTTGTGCACCCGTTGAAACACAAGCCAATGACGAACCCTATGATGCATGGGTGAAGCGCCCTATTCGACTTGGTCATCGATAAACCTCCTTGAATGAGAGTGCACCGCACAATCGCTGACAAAAGGTTACAGCCAAAATACTTTTTGAAAAATTGAATGACCCATGCATCTGGCAGTGGCACTGATTGCTACTATTTTTTTATTCGGCCGTCTAAGAATATCTCGAATCCAGCTTTTTTTCGCCTTGAGCTGCGATGGGCGCGCCTTGATTCTGACGCCCAATTATTGAGTTGTGAATCTTTTGACGCTCCCCCTGCCCGTGACCTTGGGCCATGAAGCTCCGCAGAAGGCGAGACTCCCTGCCGCTCTGAAATTTTTTCCTTAAGAGCAAAGGCATAGGCCACGGCCAGTGCATCACTCGCATCAAACGGAAGTTGCTCAAATGAAATTTTCAAAATTTGAGACAACGCACCGGCGATGGATTCTTTACTCGAACGGCCATGAGCTAGCACAGCCTTTTTGACCGCAGTCGGTGACAACTCTGATATCTTAAGTCCACGCTGATGGGCATGTGCAAGCACAACACCACGCGCATGACCAAGAAACAACGCTGATCGGACATTTTGCGCAACAAAGGCCTGCTCAACACAAACCCCTGTCGGTGAATAAAGCTCGATCACCCGTACGAATTCGGACGCCAATGAAGCGAGACGAGCTGGGAGTGACAACGTCGAATCAAACCGCCAGACACCTGCGGAGACAGCAACAATACGACCATCATCATGCAGATCGACTAATCCGTAGCCGGCAATCCGAGTGCCCGGGTCGATGCCAAGGATCCGCATCAGTCTTTTGACTCGTGAGAACGATCGGAATTCACAGAGACATCATTCACAACAGCCGTCGGTTTACGAGGGACACACACCAGCACAAGACCACACAGGATAAGGGTGAGCGCCGTTCCAATGACAAATACCCTCACGCGAGTGGAAGAGTTTTTTTTAAACCCTGTTTCATCCATAAAAAGACCATCCAATCATTATAAATATTTCATCAATCACTCATCAGCGAGTCGCGATGAAAATCTCCCAACACCAAATGACGCATCACGTCGAAGACAATGCTCGGCGTCTTTCGACCGCGACAAGAAGACCCACACAACTCATGACTGTCAGCATGTGACTTCCTCCGTAACTCACCAACGAGAGCGGCACTCCCACGACCGGAAACACCCCAACAACCATACCGACATTGATAAAAAAATGAAAAATAAAAAATCCGGCAATACCAAGAGCGACCAGTGCTGAAAATGAGTCACGCGCCTTTTCAGCAATTTGAAAAATCTGCAGTAGCAGCAAAATATATAAACCGAAAACAACAATACAGCCTACAAAACCTTGCTCTTCAGCCCAAACAGAAAAAGCAAAGTCGGTATGACGCTCGGGAAGAAAACTCAATTGACTCTGAGTCCCCTGCTGGAATCCACGTCCCCAAACTCCACCGCTACCCACTGCAATCATGCTTTGAATGGAGTGATATCCGGCGCCCTTGGGATCACGCATGGGGTTGAGAAAATTAAGGACACGCAATTTTTGATAGTCATAAAGGACAAAGTTCCAAGCTACAATAGACGCACTTAATGACGAAAAGGCAACAATCGCAATACTGGTCCAATTAATGCGCACAAATGCCATCTGAAAGCAGGCAATCAACAACACCAGACCGGCAGTCCCCAAATCAGGTTGCACCAACACGAGAACGAATGGGATGCCAACTACAAGAATCTGCCGCCAGAGTGTTAAAATCGTAAACTCATAGACTCCTCTGACGTAAGAAAAACTGCGCGCAGTAATCAAGATAATAACGAACTTGGCCATCTCACTTGGTTGAATACGAATCGGGCCCAGAGTCAGCCAGCGTTGGGAGCCTTTTGCAACCTGACCAGAAATATCAACAGCAAACAGCAACGCGCAAACGACGATGTAACTCAAGAATGTCAAACGTTCAATCGAGCGTAAATCCAGAATTATGCCCCAGAAAATCATCGCTATTGTTCCAACGGCAGCCCATTGCAGCTGATCACTGAAACGACCAGGGGATACATCTGCCCCCGAAGCACTATAGAGATTAAAAAGCCCGATCCCAATCATCAAATAAACAGTGATAAGAAGTGACCATGGCGTGCCATGGAATCTTTCCTTAAGAATTTGCCAAAAAAGCAACACGCCACTGATCTCCTTTAATCACTTTGAACATCTGAATTGCCATCAAAATCAGATTCCGGCTCACTGAGCTCTTCAGGCAAGAAGTAATCGTCGTTGCTGCTGTTGGCCGAATCATCCAAAAGCGTTTTCCTCTCCAATACTTTCTGAGTTAACTCTTGCTGTGGAAACTTTTCTGGATGAGCCTTGCGCAGGTATGCCTCTAAAATTTTCTGCACAATCGGCGCCGCTTGCGAGCCACCGCCACCTCCATCAAATTCGCTGAGGGCGACAACTGCAATCTCGGGGTTGTCGGCGGGAGCATATGCGGCAAACCAAGCGTGGTCACGCTGCTGAAAATGGAGCTCTTCTTGATCTTTTCCACGCTTAAGAGCGGCTGTCTGTGCCGTTCCGGTCTTGCCGGCAATCATAAATCCGGGAACTCGAGAGCGCTTACCAGTTCCCGTTGGACTCATCACCACATCCTCGAGTCCTAGCTTCACAAGATTCCAATTATCAGTTTTATAGGTAATTTGCTTACGCAAAAGAGGCTTTTCTTCTGCAATAATCTTACCATCAGAATCAACAATTTTCTTCAACAAATAAGGACGATAAACTTGTCCTCCGTTACCCATCGCAGCCATCATCGTGGCAATCTGCAAGGGAGTCATAAGATTATACCCCTGCCCGATCGATACGTTAATTGTGTCTCCACTTTGCCATGGAGCTCCCCTTGTCTGAAGTTTCCATTCAGTCGAGGGAACGATACCTGTTACCTCCATATTTAAATCGAGGCCGGACTTCTCTCCCAATCCAAAAGCCTTTGCCCACTTAGCTATTCGATCAACTCCCAAGAGATTTCCGACTTGATAAAAATAAACGTCACAGCTTTGTTCCAGAGCTTTACGCAGATTGACCACACCGTGGCCTTTCTTCTGCCAGCATCGCCATTTGCCATTCCCCAAAGAAAAAACCCCGTTGCAGGAATATGTTCGCTGCTGTGAAGTCACACCCTCTTCAAGGGCAGCCAGTGCCGTGATGATTTTAAAAACCGATCCTGGTGGGTAAGCACCGCCTGTGACTTTATCCAACAATGGCTTATACGGGTTTGTTTGAAGAAGTTGCCAATCCTCTCCCGTAAGACCGTCCTGATACATAGATAAACTGAAATTAGGATGACTTACATAAGCAAGGACTTCACCATTTTTGGCATTTAACGCAATCACGGCACCATTTTTATTTCGAAACGCTTCGACAGCTGCACGCTGGATGTCATCATCAATTGTCAGATACATGTCGTAGCCACGCTGAGCTAATTTCCGTGCACTCGTTCCAAAATCAACAGACGTATTTGTCTGCAAACGTCCATAAGCATCCACTTGAAGATAATCTTTGCCTTCAAGTCCTCTGAGACTATTTTCATACTTTTTTTCGACGCCCATTTTGCCGATAATGGATCCAACTCGATACAGATAATCACGGGACGACGCGTTAAGTGTATCTAACTCACGATTGGTCACTTCACCCAAATAGCCAAACAAATGAGCCGAGTCACTTCGCTGATAATCCCTTCGCGGAGCGGTATCAACATCAACGCCCGGCAAGAAAAATTTATTCGATTCCATGACTGCCACTTCATGAAGCGTCAGGTTTCGCTTAATCCGCACCGGAACAAAATGAGGCACGCTGGCAGCTTCAGCTAATCTTTTTTCAATCTGTTCAAGTGGAATACTGAAAAGTTCGGAAACGATTTTGAGCGTTCGTTCACGATTCTGCAAATACTGTGGAATGATGACCAAATCAAAAAATGGCCGGTTCGAAAGCATCAAACTTCCGTTACGATCAAAAATCAAACCACGAGGTGCTGGTCGGGTCACCTCACGGACACGATTTCTCTCTGATGCAATTGCAAAGTCCCTGCCTTTTAGAATCTGCAAATACCACAGCCGCCCAACAAGCAAAACTGTAAGACCGATGAATACAGTTATGGCCACGTAAATACGCCGCGGTTCAATCATCATCTCAGATTTTAAGCGACCGTCTGCCACAGAAAAACTCCTGACTAATTTTCAACCCAATTATGCCTGCGATCCCGCCGCGCAGAAGCATCAAAAAAACCATCAACCTGAGAGAGCAAACTAAAAACAAAGAGAGATGCAACCGTTGTAACGATAAAACTGGGTGCAACAGAAAATATAAACTGAGTGAGTTCGGGGGCTCTCTGATTTTTACTTAAGCTTCCATAGATGAGGACGAATTTCATCAAAAAAAGGCCCACAAACACAAGTCCCTGGCTGCTGAGCTTATGAAGAGCAATCACTTTGGCCACCAGATTTGAAATAACTAAAGCCAGCAAAAAGTACATGAGATAAAAACCGTCCGGTGCTCCTGAAAAAACATGCATCAGAGTTAGAACGCAAAATATTCTGAAGAGCGCACCAAGCAGAAGATGCTCAATGGAAATATAGACAACAAATATTGTGACCAAATCAATATGCAGCCATGGGGATCGCGCCCTGCCCAACACGTAGGCTTGAAAATAGACGATTGCGAGAGCCAAGAGAAACATCACGAGAGAGTGAGTTTGCCATGCACGTATCCGATTCATGGTCAGCCTCCGGTGCGACCGGGAACCGACTCAACGAGCCGCTTCATCCAATCAACACCACCCACCTTGCGAATCACGTCCACCTCTCGGCTTGTGCGCAGAAGTATGAGCGCTTCAGACACCTCAGCAAAATTGACGGCTGGTTCAACCTCAATCACCTGACTGACACCGTCAGGCTCAACGCGGATTCTGGTGACCTTGCCAACCATAATGCCGCGCGGAAAAGGCCCCGTCAGTCCACTAGTCACGATCTCATCACCAACGATCACACGACTTCCGCGATCAGCATATTTGAACAGCATTCCCTGAGTTGGGCTGCCTTCCAACATCCCGCGGCGGCGATTCCGTGCAACAATCACATCGAGATTGGAGTTAGGGTCATTGAGAAGAAGAACGTCGGAATAGGACTTAACCGTTCTCATAACCACACCAACAGCCCCCTCGGCGGCAACCACAGCCATCCCGGGAAGAACCCCATCGGATTCCCCTCGGTCCAAACGGACGCTCCGATAGAAAAAACTCGGATCACCGCTGTGAACATGACCAGACACGAATTTGAGGTTTACCTGCCCAACAAAATTGAGAAGCTTCTGCAAACGCTCGTTTTCCTTTTCAACTTCTTGCAGCATTTGCATTCGCACTGACAAACGGGAATTTTCTTCCCTCAGCTTCTCGGCTTCCTGCCGTGCGCCGCGCAAATCAACATAAGATTTCCAAAGAGTGCTTGAATGTTTCGTAACGACGGTGAAACCGAATTCAACCGGCCGGCTGAGGGTATACACGACCTTTTCAGCAAAGGATAAATCCCGCCGCAACGCGACATCCGACGAATAAAACGCAAAGGGAAATACGAATGCACTTAAAACAAGCAACGCAAACCCATATCTGCGAAAGACGAGCATGGTGACGTCCTATCTGACTGAACTTCGGTGATGACTCGTTGAATTTATCGTCACTCGGTTGAAAAAGGAAGCTTGCGTGCTAAAAGATTCGGAGATGGAATTCAACAACCTTCGAGAGAGGACGGGCTGACGTTCGGTTTCAAGTAATCACCGAATGGGATCACCCGTTGAAGAGGCAAACATGCGTCTATCAACAAAATCTTTGCTATCCCCGAGCGCAAAATCACTGGCGGTCGGAATCGTCATTGCATTGGGCGTCCTAGCATTCGCCATCACCGGGATTTCTCCAAATACTCAGAGCCTGGACTCCAATGTTGCAGCACATATTGGCAATCAAACTGTCTCGATGGTTGAATTGCAACGAGTCGTTGAAAATTTGAACCGGCAAACAGGAGACGAGCCGGGACGTCGAGACGCCAATATTCAATCAGGACTCAATCAACTCATACAAGAAAAAGTTCTCCTCGAGGAAGCCCATCGCATCGGCTGGAAACCGACGGATCAAGAGGTTGCTCAGTGGATTCGCAGACGACCAGAATTTCAAAATGAAAAGACAAAGCAATTCGACATCTCGCTTTACAAAAAATTTCTGAAGAGCGGATACATGAGTGAACTGGATTTCTACAAGCAGGGCCGCGATTCGATGACGATCGAAAAAATGAGCGCTCTTCTTTTTCTTCAGGATGTTCAGCCACAGGCCATCCTGACCGACAAAGCTCAGCGTGATAGCGCAGAATTCAATCTTGAGTTTGCACTGGTGCAGGCCCATCCCGCCAAGATCAAGGAAAAGCTCTCAGCAGAATCTCAGAAGTACGCCGCCGACTCCGCCAATGAAAAGGCTCTACGTGATGCCTATGAGGCCAGCAAAAATGAATTTATCCGACCCGCTCAAGTGCGTGTCTTGTCAATTCTCGTTGCTCACAAAGAAGCGCAGCGTGCCGAAGGTGATGCGAAAAACCGCACGAAGGACGAAGCTCGCATCTTAATTTCAAATCTACGCCAAAAGATTCAAAACGGAGAGTCTTTTGCAAATATTGCAGCAAGCACCAATGACGATGCGACGGCCAAGTTAGCAAAAGGCGATATTGGTTGGATTGATGCAAGCAATATAGACACGGCAACCTCTGGGGCAGCATTTGCCCTGAACAGTGGCAACACTCTCTCAGACGTCGTCGATACCCCTTTTGGTTTCCGTCTTCTTCGCTGGCAGGAGACGCGCGATCGTCTCGAAAGAAAATTTGAAGATGTCAAAATTGAGCTAGCTGAAAGGGCTCTCAGCGAGAAAATTAAAAGTGACATGTCTGCGGGAATTGAAGCAGAGCTAAATAAGTTGTTGGCCGAGAAAAAATACACTGAAGTCAATTCTTTTGCAGACGGCAATCAATTTGAGTGGAAAATGCTTAAAAAACCGTTCACTGCCAAAACTCGTTTCATTGAAGAGCTGGGACAGTCTGAGCCTTTGCTGCCAGTGCTTTTCGCTCTCAAGCAGAAAGGCGACATGGCCCCTCAAGTTTTAGACTTTTCTGGCCGCAAAGCTATCGTTCGACTGGCATCCCGAAAGGACGGAACGGTACCAGATCCAACGCAAATGAAAGTTATAAAGACCACAGAACAACGCATGGCAGCTCAGGGCTTTGTCTCGACGATGCAGCGCAAGTTGTTTGACGTCTACACAAACAACAAAGAAATTAAACGCAATGTGGAGCTCCTCCGCTGATGTCATCTATTGTTCCCTGGGGGCCACAAGCACACTGTCCAGATGTTGTGATTGTGCAAAAGAAGACCGCTCTTGAACGCTACGCAACCGAACTCAAAACGGAGCCAGCACGGAGTTTTCTTCTTAAGGATGGACAGACGGACGATTCTCTCAGAAGAGCCCACGACCTGCATCGCAAAACGGTTGATTCGCTCTTGGACCGCATGAATGACCGCGGTCTTTCTTACAGCCTTTATACTCTTGATGACTTCACGGAGCACACTCAGGCCGGCGGTGGACTAGGCTATTTTAACATGAGCAATCAGCAGGGAATACAATCCCATTTGCGCCTTGTTATTTGCGTCGGTGGCGATGGTACCCTCTTGAGAACTAGCCATTACGTCGGCGGCTCCATGCAGATTGTCGGACTCAATTCCGTGCCTCAGCATTCAGTGGGTCATCTCTGCGCACTCACGCCCTCTGACCTCGATGATCCGTTGGATCAAATTCTCTCTGGTCGGACAAAGCCCCATCGAGTGCGCAGACTCCAAGCACGAACAACCTCAGGACAACAGCTTCCCTATGCTCTCAATGACATTTTTTTTGGACATCAGCATCCAGCCTCTGCGAGCAGATACACACTGACAATTGAAGGTCCGCAGCGGCGCAGCGAAAAGCAGGTGTCCAGCGGGCTTTGGTTGGCCACTCCGGCCGGAAGCACGGCGGCCATCCACTCCTACGGCCTCGGCACACTTGATGCGGGGGCTGAGCAATTCCTCCTCGCAGTGCGCGAACCCTATGCCCACGGGAGTCATCATCCGCAACTCACCTCATGTATCCTTGACGGCAACACAGAAAGCGTGACTCTGTTTTCTCGGATGCGACATGGCATTGTGTGTGTCGACGGCCCCGTGACGGCCTGTGTTTTGGGTTTTGGAGAAGCTCTTGAGGTCAGCCTTCCTGAAGAAGGCCGAATTGCTCTTTTTTTAAACTAAGGATTGTTGAGTTTTCAGCAGCGGACCATCGACAAACCTGGTGGTCCTGTGTTTAGGTAAAGGACCGAAAGTGTCGCTCTGACGCGGAGAGATGAGATGAAACATCACAGTTACGGAAACGAATTTTACATCACCACCAAAGTTGATCAGTTCGTCAACTGGGCGCGCCGCAATTCGCTTTGGCCCTACCCTTTTGGAACTGCCTGTTGCGGTATTGAACTCATGTCAGTGATGGGTCCCAAATACGATTTATCCCGATTTGGTGCTGAAGTTGTGCGATTCAGCCCCCGTCAGGCGGACCTCTTGGTTGTTGCCGGAACAATCACCGAAAAAATGGCTCCTGTTCTTAAACGCATCTATGATCAAATGTCTGAACCTAAGTGGGTCCTGTCGATGGGCGCATGTGCCTCATCGGGTGGTTTTTACCGTGCCTATCATGTTGTTCAGGGAATTGATCGGATCATTCCGGTGGACGTTTATGTGCCCGGTTGTCCTCCCACGCCTGAAGCCGTTATTGACGGACTCATGCAGCTTCAAGAAAAAATAAAAAAGCAGCGGACGGAAGAGTCTGACCGCGCATAATCTCTGGGCCTTGTAAACGGCAAGACCTAACTATTCTCAGCAGCTCTTCGTTCACTTTGGTGTTCTTCAAATCCGGTGACTCGTCACAAGTGTGTATGGCTTGTCAATTATGTAGAAATTATGTGACAGACTTTTCGAAAGCCACCCTCATCTGCTACCTAAGAAGTGTTGTCTTGGAGGTCGAATCGTTTGTCCGGCACTCACCCTTCCACAGAGTCAGTCGAGAAGCGTTCGCGCGTCCTCATCATTGAGGACGATCGCGATTTAAACAACCTCCTCAAATTCACTCTTGAATCAACAAAAGACTATGAAGTCTCTTCTCACTTTGATGGTGAACACGCGCTCGACCGCATTCATGACTTCAAGCCAAATCTCATTTTACTTGACGTTATGCTTCCTCACACCGAAGGTACTGAGGTGCTGCGCCAGCTCCGTCAAAGTCCAACTCTAGCATCAACGCCTGTGATTCTACTGACTGCAAAGTCACAAGAAACAGACAAAATCGATGGTTTTGAAGCAGGCGCGGACGATTACATTACCAAGCCTTTTTCTCCACGCGAACTCTTGCTGCGCGTGCAAGCCCTACTCCGCCGAACGAGTCTTCGTTCAACACTGCCGCAAATGCCCTCTTCGTCTGAAAAAATGCCGCAGAGCGGAGTACCTTCACCAACAGAGAATGCTTCAACGGTTGATACGGACCAAAAAGATCAGAATGAAAAAATCATTCGCATTGGTTCACTCTCGCTTTATCCAGAACAATTTAAAGTCACCGTTGCAGAAGAGCCTGTCTCATTGACAGCCACTGAATATCAACTCTTGCTTTATTTGGCTGAACGGGTCGGTCGCCTGCAGAGCCGCGACGCGCTTTTGCAACGTGTGTGGGGCTATGAAGGACAACTCAATACACGCACGGTTGACACACACATCAAGAGACTGCGTCAAAAATTAGGAGATGCTGGAAGCATGATCGAAACCGTTCATGGATTTGGTTATCAACTCATCATCCACGACCGCACAAAACGTTAAACAACGCTGTTACTTCATCTCTGCCCTTTTGAGGATCTCGCACAGATATTTTTCAACTTCGTGATCACCGATGGGATTGTCCATTGCTGCGCTCTGCAAAGTCGGACTCTCCGCTTGAGGCCCACCACCCGATAGCGAGTTTCGTAAAGCTGCCGCATTCATGGCCCAATAACGTTGGTCCCAAGATTCGTCCGAAGGTTCAGCCGTAGACGCAAATAAGGCATTCCCCAAGTGAATGGGTGGCCCGACATGCGCGAATCGAAACAAAGAAATCGCCCGAACCCCCCAGCGAAAGAGACCATTGTTTGTCAGAGCCTCCGCAGCCAGCGCAGTTGCAGCCGGTGCGGGCGGAAGATGGGGGATAGGATCATTGCCAAACACATAACGAACATATTTTTCACCCAAGATATTTTCAAATTGAGACGCAAACATTGAATTGCCAATCCGCGGCTGCCCAAGGGTCAGCACACCCTGCACATTGACACCCTGTGTATGACCATCGGTGGCAGCTATCATTGCCAATGCGCCGCCCAAACTGTGGCCAACATAAAACGTTGGAATCTTTTTTCGTTGTTCGGCACCTATCGCATTTCGCAAATCTTGCTGAATACTGTCAAAGGCGGACTTGAATCCGTTGTGAAGACCTGCAGAAGCACTTGAAATTGAAACTCCCGAAGTAAAAAATCCCATGTTGGTCATCACCCCGGCCGTGCTATGCGTCCCCCTGAACGCAACGACGGTGACTGCTTCGGAAAGAGCAACAATCCCTTGAACTCCCTTCACCTGATTCTCCACAAGTTTGACCACGGAGAATCCACCTTGTTTAAAAAGTGATTGAAGATAAACATTGTCGAATTTGAGAGCCGGGCTTCCGAGTAAGGCGAATTGTGAGAGCAAATACTTGTTCCTGTCCGAAAAACCATCGGATACTTTGAACGGCAATTCGACAGAGGGAACACACTTCACTTTTATGGGCAGAGAAGCAGTCGTCCAAGCTGGCCGTTCACCTTTTTGCACAGAATGTCCGCTGCCCGGAAAATTCGAAGTAGGCGCGTTCGGTTTGTTCGTCGACGGTCGTTGGGCTTTGCGGACCGACGAGGGTAAAGGTGCAGCAGGCGTTTTTCTTTCCTGACAGCCCAAAAGGATTAACGCGCACATGTGAAGCCAACATAGCAACGGTTTTTGTGGGAGCATTTCAACGACCTCTCTGAGGTCTCGGCATTTTTTAAAAAACCTTGACAAACATTTTATGGTGCAAGTGAACCGCTGATCATTACAGACCCAAAAAAATTGAAACAATTAGGATTAGACTTAACTTTTATTCCACCCTGCCGATAACCCCCAAGACAGACGGGTTGCAAGACGCGCGGAATGAAGACAACGGAGTTTAAAACATGCCTTTAACTTTCAAAAAAAAGCAGCACAGATGTTCTGTCGAAACGAGTCAGCGCCTTCACTCGTCTACTATGGCAAAAGTGAGAGTGTGTAGCCTTTTTGGAGCTGGTTTTCTCACTCTCTGGTGCTTTACAGCCTGCACAAAAAAATCCTCGTCAAAAAACACAGACCAACCAAATCAAAGCCCCATAACGACGTCAAATCAGCCGACCACACCGCAAACGAGTCTTCCAGCCACGCCGGTTCCGCTCTACCGTTATTCTCTGAGCTTCACAGCAGGAGAGGCTATTTTTTGTCAAGATTTTCTGAGTCAATCTGAATTTCCGGTCGCAGATGTTGAAAGCATGGCCAATGTGATGGCCGTCGCCCAGGCCCAAGTCCCATCCGGTGTTGTCAATCCATTAAATCCAAAAACGCTGGGGCTTACACTTAAACCAAGCGGATGCACGCTCATTCCAGACATTCTTAAAGACGGACACTGCGCAGTGTCGATGTCCAGTGGTGCAAATTCCGGACGGTCTCCTGTGACCTCTGAACAACGATTGCTGTGGAAAGATTTACCGGTTCTTGTTCAGGCGAGCACTGTCAAAGCCATCATCGATACAAAAAACAATTCAATTAGTAGTAAAAATGAGCTCTTCAAAAGTCTGCAAAAGCAAATCACCCAACAGCAGCAAATCCTGCAATTGATTCAAGCCGGACAGCAAGTCGCCACTGGTCAGCCGTCTCAACTGCTGGAGCAGGCTCAAGAACTCATGGTGACCTTGCAAGACCAAGCTAAAAACCTTGAAAATGATGTTAAAAGACTTGAGGAAGAAATCATTCCCGTTCAGAGTGAACTCAACAAAACGCTGGAAAAACTCACTGCATCGCGTGCTGCGTTGCAGCAATCTTGCACCCCCTCTGGGATGGGAACATCAACAGCAGAATGGAAAGCAAATTGATTTCTCTCTTGTTCAATTTAAAAGTGCGCAGAGGCTTCGGCGTGATTGGTTACGAAGGCATAGATTCACTTGACCGCAAATAGCCCATGGTGTCGTTCGCCTGAAGCCGAAGGACCAAGAATAAAGTAGTCACTGAAAAAAATCCGATCCTGTCAGTGTTCCAGAAGGGCACAGAAGTCGGGTGCAATCCTTGCCGACCCGATCAGCATGATGACTGGTTAGTATTTTGTCTTAGCCCCATAAAGGCCTGAAAAAGGCCTAACTTTCATGTCGGCTAATAAAAAGGAGTGCCCACATCATGTCTATTTTCAAACCAATATCACGTCCAAAGCTGCGAGCGGCTGTA
>Ga0315901_10002793_pt1 | contig 23507 bp, 23 predicted proteins | sample LakEriMetagenome_10_FD_203761 | JGI IMG/M metagenome (GOLD analysis project Ga0315901, IMG submission 203761) | Freshwater fungal communities from buoy surface, Lake Erie, Ohio, United States - Buoy 2 MA116 | ecosystem: Environmental > Aquatic > Freshwater > Lake | place: USA: Lake Erie, Ohio... | reverse complement strand
TCGATCTGAGCCTTGGTGACAATTAACGCCGGTGCAATTCGGATAGTTTCTAGATTTGGAGCATTTACCAAGAACCCATTTTTTGCTAACTGCGCGGCTAACTCTTTTGCATACTCCCCATCTAGTGCAATTCCAATAAGTAAACCGCTGCCCCGCACTTCGCGAACGCCACGTATCGCTGAAATCTTTATCTTCAATCGTTTCTCAAAACTCTTGGCCTGCGTCATTAATCGGCTCTTCTCTATTACAGAGATAGCAGCTAAGCCAGCGGCGGCCGCAATTGGGTTTCCCCCGAAGGTTGTTCCATGTTCACCTGGAGCAAATTGTGGAGTCTTGCTGCCAAGAGTGATCATCGCACCGAGCGGAAGACCGCCACCAATACCCTTTGCCAGAGTGATGACATCAGGGCGAACGTTCTCGTGTTCATATCCAAACCAATTACCGGTTCGCCCCATGCCAGTCTGTACGCAATCGAAAACTAGAAGTACACCATGCTGATCGCAAAGAGCGCGCAACTGCTTTAAATATCCTTCTGGTGGAGTTACAACCCCTGCCTCACCGAGAATTGGCTCAACGATAACCATCGCCGTTTTCTTAGAGACTGCTTTGTACATCGCTGAGATATCACCGAATGGCACGTGCTTAATATCTTTGAGTAATGGCCGAAACGGTGCGCGCTTGCTCTCTTGGCCAGTTAATGAAAGCGCTCCCATGGTGCGACCGTGGAATGCCCCAGTTGTTGCAACAATTCGCGTCTTTCCAGTTTTCCGCGAAAGTTTGAGTGCAGCTTCATTCGCCTCTGCTCCTGAATTACAGAAGAAGACTCTTGCTGTGTTGTCTCCGGTCATCTCCTGCAACTTCTTGGCAAGCGCTAGGCCTGATGGATGGCTATAGAAATTGCTTACATGGCCAAGTTTTGCAACTTGTGTTGAAACCGCTTTAACTATTGCAGGATGGGCGTGACCGAGAATATTTGTGGCGATGCCGCCGAGGAAATCCAGATACTTCTTCTTCTCTGAATCAGTTACTACTAAGCCTTTTCCTGAGACTAAATTGATTTCTGGGACTCCGTAATTCAACTGCATTACATCGTTCCAAGTGGTCACTGTCGCTTTCTTAACTGGGCTCATTTAGTCACCAATGTTCCACCAGAGTTACCTAACGCCATTGCGAAGGCCGATGGATCGGTTCCATCGATAATTCTTACCGCACTTGCACCGCCGTCTATCGCATCTAGACATGCTTTAACTTTCGGCGCCATTCCTTCTGCAAATGTTGATTTCATGGCATCCAGTTCAGCATAAGAGATAGATGAAATGAGAGATGAAGTATCAGGCCATGCGCGATAGATGCCCGCAACATCTGTCATGATGATCAAACTTTCAGCACTGAGCGCGCCTGCGATCGCAGCGGCTGCGAGATCGGCATTGACGTTAAGTCCCCCTTTGAAGTTTTCATCGGTAGCAATTGGTGAGATCACTGGAACTTGCCCGCCCTTTAGAGCGCTGTTGATCGCCTGTGGATTGACTGCAGTGATTACTCCAACTAAACCTAGATCAACTGGCGAGCCATCAACTAATTTGCGAAGCGGTTCAGCTATCAAGCATTCACTGGCACGGCCTGATAGCGCGACTGCGTTAACCCCGGCTCTGCGAAGTGAATTGACAACGTCTGGACCAACTTCGTTTACCAAGACTCTTTCAACTACTTCGAAGATTTCAGGAGTGGTGACGCGGAATCCGCCAATAAACTCCGAAGCGATCTCTTCTTCCTTAAGTGCGGCATCGATTTGCGGGCCACCACCGTGGACAACAACTAACTTCAAACCACTTTCTTGCGCTGCTGCGATTGCTTTGGCGAAACCACCATTCTCATCCTTCATGGCATGGCCACCAAATTTTACGACAATCATGTGGCGTAGGCCGAGTTCTCGTGAACATAGTCATGGGAGAGATCATTGGTAAAGACCGTTGCACTAGCGCTTCCGATCTTCAAATCAACTTCAATTGTTACCAGGCGATCCGCAAATGAAACTTTATTGCGATCCTCGAAGGGCGCGCTCGATTTAGCAACTTGCACCCCATTGAGAGTTACATCTATATCTAGCGGATTCAATTGAGCCCGAGCAGTACCGACTGCAGCCAGCACTCGACCCCAATTTGGATCTCCACCGAAGATCGCACATTTCAATAAATTATTTCGGGCACATGCTCGAGCAACTTCTACAGCATCACTTTCAGAAGCAGCATTCTTTATCTCGATCGCTACAGTCTTTGTAGAACCTTCGGCATCTGCGATCAGCTGTTGTGACAGAGATCCACAGATCTCCATCAGAGCGCTCTCTAGTTCAGATTCGCTTGGAGCAAATCCGCTGGCGCCAGAACCCATGAGCAACACCGTGTCATTAGTTGATGTGCAACCATCAGAATCGATTCGGTTGTAGGTGCGGTCACAGACTCTTTGGAAGATTTCTTGTGCGTTATCTGGCAAAAGAGCATCTGTCATAACAACCGAAAGCATCGTAGCCAGCGCGGGCGCCAGCATTCCGGCCCCCTTGGCGACCCCGGATACTTCGAACCGGTCGTTCTTAAAGTTGGCAATCTTCGAAACGCTATCGGTCGTCATAATTGCACTAGCTACATCTTGCAACTTATCGGTTGAGAGCGCTTTGGAAATCTGATCAATGCCAGAAATAATCTTCTCCATCGGCAGTAGCTCACCAATCAAACCAGTTGAGCAGACAACTACTTCGCCAGATGAAATGCCGAGTACTTCGCCAACGTGTTCTGCTGTTCTATGGGTGTCAGCAAATCCTTGTGGCCCTGTGCAGGCGTTAGCACCACCTGAGTTAAGAATTGCTGCGCGAACAATCTTGTCTTTGGTGACTTGCTTGCTCCAAATAACTGGGGCTGCCACAACTTGATTTGATGTGTAAACCGCTGCCGCATCAAATTTGGGGCCGCTATTTACAATCAGCGTTATATCTAAAGCGCCAGAACTCTTTAGCCCTGCCGCACAAGAAGCGGCGGTAAAGCCGTTAGGCAGTTTCATACTCCAAGACCCATGCCGGTTAGCCCAAGGTTTTCAGGAAGTCCGCAGATGATGTTGGCGTTCTGTATCGCTTGTCCAGCCGCACCCTTAACCAAGTTATCGATTGCCACGCTTACAATTAAACGATTGGTGTGTTCATCAACTGCAACTTGCAACGCTACATAGTTACTTCCTAAAACTGAAGAAGTTTGTGGCATCTGCCCAAGCGGCAAAACCTTTACAAATTCTTCGCTTTTATAAGCATCGACATAAATCTTGTGCGCTGCCTCAGTCGTCATTTCGGAGTTAAGTTGCATTGTGATCGTTGCGAGAATTCCACGTGGCATTGGCGCGAGGATTGGCGTAAACGAGATTTTTGCTGCAGTCCCCGTTGCACGTGTGAGCGCTTCTTCGATTTCAGGAGTGTGTTGGTGAACTCCCCCGAATTTATAGGAAGTAAGGCTTCCCATAACTTCGCTTGCAATCAAATTAATTTTCGCGCTACGACCTGCACCTGTTGTTCCGGATGCTGCAACAACTACGACATCGCTCATATCTGAAATCTTTGCTGCAGGTGCGGTACCCAAGGCAATAGCTGTAGCGTAACAACCAGGATTGGCCACTCTTGTGGCCTCCGCGATTGCAGAACGGGAACCTGGAAGTTCTGGGGCACCATAGGTCCATGTACCGGCGTGAGTTCCACCGTAATACTTCTCCCACTTGGCACCGTCTTCCAAGCGATAGTCAGCACCAAGGTCGACAATCTTTGCTTTTGGACTAAGGGATGCGATAACTGCGGCGCTCTCGCCGTGTGGCAGCGCAAGGAAAATCAACTCGCAGCAATCGAAGTCGCTTACGTTAAACGATGAGAATTTTTGACCAACATAAGAACTTAGCTGAGGGTGTACCGAAGTGATTTCTTCGCCTGCGTTGCTATGAGCCGTAACGCAGCAAACTTCAAACTCTGGGTGCCCAGCCAACAAGCGCAGGAGTTCTCCCCCGGCGTAGCCGCTAGCTCCGATGACCCCGATTTTCATGGGATGAGATTAGCATAAATATGCAAGATAGCGCATATTTATGCAGGATCGAAAGGTCGATTAGGCTGTGCGAAGTACGGCGCCAGTGGCCTTTTCGGCGGCTACTACCGCTGCTTCGCGCATTTCTGAAACCTCAGCCCCTGTAAGAGTGCGATCAGGTGCGCGGAAAGTTAGCGTGAAAGCCAGCGAAATCTTTCCATCGCCTATCTTGTCGTAGCGATCAAAGAGTGTAATGGACTCGAGTAAATCGCCTGCACCGCTGCGAAGAGCGCTTTCTACTTCGAGGGCCGTGACAGATTGATCGACGATCAAAGCTACATCTTGCACTGCGGCGGGCATTGTGCCGACTCGAGTTGGGCGGACTATTTCAGAGTCGGGAAGCGCGCTGAGTCCAACTGCGAAGGCAACGCTGCGTTCTGGTAATCCGTACTTTGCAATGATGCGTGGATGGATTTCACCCGCATGTGCAACCGCTTTACCATCAACAATCAACTCTGCGCAGCGCCCGGGATGCCACGGAGCAAAGTCAGAACGTTTGATCGACCATTCGAGGTTGCAGAGTTGCAAGATGTCTTGAGCATAAGCAATCGCATCCTGCCATTTATATGCGCGGGCTTTGCCTTGCCAATCTTCGTTCTCAACTTTTCCGACCAATAAACCTGCCACATGGAAAGCTTGTGGAGGAACGCTGGCGTAAATCGCTGCAATGGTCTTGGCATCAGGACGACTACCGATAACTGGAGATACGGCTGGAACCAGTTTCTGCGCGCTGCGGAAGATCGAACCCATTTCAAAGATCGCGAAATCTTTTGCACCGCGGCTGATGTTTCGCGCCGCTACTTCGATGAGTCCTGGTACTAAGTGAACGCGCATGAGCGGGAACTCTTCAGACATGGGATTTGCGATGCGATAAGTGGAAGCGCGTTCTCCAACGAATCCCATCTGATCAATGGTCTCTTGATTGGTAAATGGGAAAGTTTGAACTTCTGCCAAACCGCGTGCAGCGAGCATTGCAGATATAGCGCGTCGACGCTTCTGCGTTGGCGTAAGGCTGGCGTGATTTGGACGCGGTGGGAGGATAGATGGAATCTTGTCGTAACCAATCATGCGCGCTACTTCTTCAGCCAAATCTGCAGGTGTTAACAAGTCTGCACGCCAAGATGGAGGATCAACGGTGAATGATTTTTCATCTACATCGCAACCAATTACTCGCAGAACGCGAGCGATTTCAGCAGGCGCAACTGCTAGCCCCAAAATCTTTGAGATGTAAGCGGGATCAAGTTTGATGACCGGTGCGTACTTTGGTTCACCAGCAACCACTGTTGCAACATGCTTGGCAGAACTGTGAGCGGTTAAAAGTTGAACAAAGCGCGCTGATGCGAACTCGGCGAGTGATGGATCAACGCTGCGCTCAAGGCGACGCGATGCTTCAGAAGAAAGTTTGTGGCGGCGAGAGTTCTTAGCGATTAACACCGGATCGAAGCGAACTGCTTCAAGTGCGATTTCAGTTGTGGTCTCGGATATCTCAGAAGACTGTCCGCCCATCGTGCCGGCAAGTGCCAGAGGTTGCTTATCGTCACAGACCATTAAATCTTCTGAATCGAGTTGGCGAATCTGGCCATCAAGTGTTGTAAATGGTTGTGCTTTTCCAGCACGTTTGATGGTTAGGCCACCTGAGATCTTCGCCTTATCAAATGCATGTAGCGGCTGACCGAGTTCGAGCATTACATAGTTTGTTACATCAACAACCAGAGAGATAGAGCGCATCCCCATCTTCTCGATGCGACGTCGCATCCAGATAGGTGTAGTTGCAGATGGATCGAAATCTGAGAGCGTGCGCAGGTAGAAAACCGATGCTGTTGCAGGATCTTCAATCTTGGCAGTGACACCCTTGCCAGTCTCTTCAAATTTCAAAGCACGAAGTGCATCTACCGGATCTTTGAAAGTCAGACCTAGCGAGCCAGCTACCTCGCGAGCAATACCGCGAATACTAAGCGCGTAACCACGATCCGGGTTAACGGCAACATCGAAAATGGTGTCGTTGATTTCAAGTACGGCTATCGCATCGACGCCGATCTCAACTTCGCCTTCGGCAAAGACCATAATCCCCGAGTGGTCCTCGCCCAAACCAAGTTCGCGTGATGAGCAGATCATCCCGTTAGAAGTTTTACCGTAAGTTTCGCGCGCGACAATTTTAAAATCTCCTGGCAAGACTGCGCCGGGCAGGGCGGCAACAACAATGTCGCCAACAACGAAGTTGGTCGCGCCACAGATTACGTAGCGAGTCTCCTTCTCTCCGCAATCAAGGCCCACATAACGAATTGGCTTCTTAAATTCGGTTATCTCTTCGATTGTTAAGACTTTGGCAAAGGTCAGTGGGCCCGTTAAATCAGCGCCCGCTTCGATGATCTCTTCGACTTCGAAACCAACGCGTATTAGTCCGTTTGAAATTTCTTCAGCAGAAATCTTTGCTGGAATATCTACAAACTCACGGATCCAAGATAAAGGTGCGCGCATATTAGAGCCCTACTCCGAACTGGCGGGTGAAACGGAGGTCGCCTTCGACGATGTCGTGCATATCGGTGACGTTGTGGCGAACCATAAGTGTGCGTTCTAGCCCCATGCCGAATGCAAAGCCACTGTAAATATCGGTATCAATTCCGCAAGTTGCGAGAACTTTTGGATTAACCATTCCGCAACCGCCCCATTCGATCCAGCGACCATTGAAGAAGATATCTACTTCTGCACTTGGCTCAGTAAATGGGAAGAAGGATGGACGCAAACGAGTTGTAACATCGGGACCAAACATCGCTTGCGCAAAGTTATCGAGCGTTCCCTTTAAGTGCGCCATCGTGATGCCCTTATCAACTACCAAACCTTCGACTTGGTGGAAGACCGGACTGTGCGTCGCATCTAGTTCGTCGGCTCGGAAAGTGCGACCGGGACAGATCATGTAGATCGGAGGTTCGTGTTGAAGCATTGAACGAATCTGCACCGGTGAGGTTTGGGTGCGAAGAACCATTCCAGAGTCAACTGGTTCGATGTAGAAAGTATCTTGCATTGTGCGCGCAGGATGATCTGCTGGAATATTTAAAGCATCAAAGTTGAGCCATCCAGATTCAAGTTCTGGTCCTTCTTCAACTGCGTAACCCTGTTCGATAAAGAAATCGCTGATCTCATTCTTAATGATCGTAATTGGGTGAAGTCCCCCGCGATGTGCGCGATTTACCGGAAGAGTGATATCTACAACTTCTTCCAGCAAGACTTTGGCGTCACGCTCTGCCTCTAGCTTTTGAGTTGCTTTGTCGAGTGAAGCAGAGATCGCAGCCTTTGCCTCACCGATTAATTTGCCGGCGCTAGCTTTCTCTTCTGGTGCAAGTGAACCTAGCCCGCGGCTGGCAAGTGATATCGGAGCCTTATCGCCGAGATGGGCAAGTCGTGCACTCTTTAAAGAATCGAGGTCGCCCGCAGTGGCGAAAGCCTTGGCGGCATCGCTAACCCATTTTTCAATTTCTGCGGGGCTCATAGCGAAATCTTAACCTGTGACCTTTCCAAGATGCGGGATATTTGAACTTCGATGCGATTAAAGAGCGGCGAGATGGAACATAACAATTGAGGCTGCCGCGGAAAGGTTAAGACTTTCGGCGTTACCTTTCATTGGAATGTTTACCGCTACGACATCGCCACTAATCAAGGTATCAATGCCGCGCGCTTCATTTCCAAATATCGCCACACAATCTCCAACTTTTTCAAGTTCTAAAAGCGAAGTCTTTCCCTGAGCGGATAGCGCCAACTTGGTAATCGTTGGGAATTTCTCGGAGAGTGTTGAAAGAGTGATTCCCGAATAAAGCGGAATATGCCAGAGCGAACCAGCAGTTGCTCGGACCACCTTTGGCGAGTACATATCAACGCTTCCAGGGGAAGTAATTACTGCATCGATTCCCATCGCATCTGCGCTGCGCAGAATAGTTCCGGCATTTCCGGGATCTTGAATTTCGTGCAGATAGATAAATTTTGAGTGCCCATTTAACTTAAGATCAGAAAATTCATTTCGCCCGATTTCGCAAACGCTAAGAATTCCTTGTGGCGTGATTGTCGATGACATAGCGGACATTACCGGCTCGCTAACCAGGATGGTTTCGACGTTAAAAGTATCCAAACCAGCGGAATCGATACGCGATTGACCGCTCTCTGTGAGAAAAAGTGTTTTGATCTTTGGGCCAGTAGTTGCAGCTAGCGCTTCGCGGGCGCATTGCAGGCCTTCGGCGATAAATTCTCCGTGTTCTCCGCGCTCTTTATTGCCGCGGGATGAAATAAGAGCCTTCACCCGCGCGATATGCGGCGAGTGAAGGCTCTCAATCATTTAAACAGTTAGGCGCTGACTAGGTTCTTGCGAGCTAGATCAACAAGTGTCTTAAATGTTGCTGGATCGTTTGTTGCGATGTCGGATAGAACGCGACGATCAACTTCAACGCCAGCAGCCTTTAGGCCTTGGATGAAACGGTTGTAAGTCATTCCGTTTTCGCGGGCTGCAGCGTTAATGCGCTGAATCCAAAGCTGACGGAAATCACCCTTCTTATCTTTACGGTCGTTAAACGCGTAAACCATTGAGTGAGTGACTTGCTCTTTCGCCTTTGTGAAAAGACGGGAACGCTGACCGCGGTATCCGCTAGCGCGTTCCAGGGTTGTGCGACGCTTCTTAGCAGCGTGAACTCCACGTTTTACTCTCATTTAATTCACACTCCTTACTTAAGGCCAAGCATGCGCTTGGCTGTCATTGCGACGGTTGGCTTTGCTGCTTGTTCGGTACTCAAACGACGAGTAACGCGAGATGACTTACGCTCCAAAAGGTGGCGCTTGCCTGCACGCTCGTGCATGATCTTTCCTGAACCGGTTACGCGAAAAGTCTTCTTCGCGCCACTGTGGGTCTTCATCTTTGGCATTTATCTTCTCCTGTACATCGTCGTCTTATAAAACTTGAAAAACTTTTGAAACTAGAAAAACTCTTTACTTCTCTTCTGCCGCCTCGAGCGCTGCCTTTTCCTTGGCTGCGCGCGCTGCCTTCTGCTCTGCTACCGCTTCAGTCTTCTTCTTCGTCGGTCCCAGCACCATCGTCATATTTCGACCCTCTTGCTTTGGAGCGAATTCAACAAAAGCAACTTCTGCAACATCTTCTGCAAGACGTTGTAGCAATTTGAAACCAAGCTCGGGGCGAGTTTGTTCGCGTCCGCGGAACTTCATCGTGATCTTCACCTTGTCGCCACCCTTTAGGAATTTCACAATTGCGTTACGTTTAGTTTCGTAATCGTGATTTTCAATCTTTGGTGTCAATCGCACTTCCTTCACCACAATGTGGGTCTGGTTCTGACGAGCTTCACGGGCCTTCTGGGCAATTTCGTACTTGTACTTGCCGAAGTCCATGATTTTGCATACAGGTGGATTTGCCTCTGGCGCGATCTCTACGAGATCTAAACCAATTTCATCTGCCATCTGTAGCGCTACTTCAATATCTACAACTCCAACTTGATCACCGGTGTGGCCGATGAGACGAATTTGAGGTGTGCGGATACGGTCATTGATGCGCGGTTCAGTTGTGATTTGTGCTCCTTAGTTGGTTTGCTACTTCTTGAACGCTGTTCTCTTTTGAACTTCGTTCTGTCGATTTTGACTTTAGTAGCTTGAGGGTTTACCGCAGAAATCGCGCACCGCTAAGGAAAGAAAAACGCGCCCGTGGGGCGGCTAACTTTCGACAAACCAGCCAGCTCCTCTAGTTACATTTAGTACTAGTTCTAGGGCCGAGAAGGTGGGAGCGGTGAGCTCCTCTTGCAGTAGCCAAAGCCACTGGTCTGAGGCGTACTTTACCTTTAAGCGCCCATCGCGTGCAAACCGCCGTCTACATGCACGATTTCGCCCGTTGTTTTCGGGAACCAGTCAGAAAGTAGAGCCACAACAGCCTGGGCGGCAGGAACTGGGTCAGTTACATCCCATTCCAGTGGAGAGCGTTCATTCCAGACCTTTTCGAATTCATCAAAGCCCGGGATCGACTTTGCAGCCATGGTGCGAATCGGACCTGCTGCAACCAAGTTAACGCGAATATTTTCAGCACCTAAATCGCGGGCTAAGTAACGAGATGTCGATTCCAGCGCTGCCTTGGCAACGCCCATCCAGTCGTACTTTGGCCAGGCAACTGTGGCATCGAAATCAAGGCCAACCACAGAGCCGCCACCGTTGAACAGTGGGCGCGCCGCCATTGTTAGAGATTTGAGTGAATATGCCGAAACATGTACTGCAGTTGCCACATCTTCCCAAGCAGTGTTTAGGAAATTTCCACCGAGCGCTGCTTCGGGGGCAAAACCGATTGAGTGCACAACGCCATCAAGGTGTGGGAGATGTTCTTTAACTCGACCGGAAAGAGCATCGAGATGTTCTTGATTTGTAACATCGAGTTCGATGACTGGAGCTGGTTGTGGCAAGCGACCTGAAATACGAGTAGTCAAACTCATTACGCGACCGTAAGAAGAGAGCAGTACGTTGGCGCCTTGTTCCTGCGCAATCTTGGCAATATGGAAGGCGATCGAGCCATCTGTTAATACGCCAGTTACAAGAATATTTTTACCTTGAAGAATTCCCATTTAATGTCCCATTCCTAATCCACCATCTACTGGAATCAAAGCACCCGTGATGTAACCACTTGCAGGTGATGCCACAAAGCTAACAACTTTTGCGATCTCATCTGCGGAGCAGAAACGACCGAGCGGCACAGAAGCAGCGATTTCGGATCTGCGTTTTTCATCGAGGGCGGCAGTCATATCGGTTTCGACAAATCCTGGAGCAATCACATTTGCGGTGATGCCGCGGGAACCTAGTTCGCGTGCAAAAGAACGAGCCATTCCGAGCAGACCAGATTTACTTGCCGAGTAGTTAACCTGGCCAGCAGCTCCGACTCCCCCGACAACAGATCCAATAAATATAAGTCGTCCGCGTTTTAACTTAAGCAGACCCTTGGTCGCTCGTCTTGCCACGCGAAAGGCGCCAGTTAAATTGGCGTTGATAACGCTCTCAAAATCTTCATCTGACATTCGCATAACCAAACCATCTTTAGTTATACCAGCGTTAGCCACGATGATTTCAGGCGAACCCCATTGCGATTCAATTTCAGCAAAGGCGGCATCAACGCTTTCGGAGGAAGTTACATCCATCTGCACTGCGCTAAAACCAGCAGGTGCACTACCGCTGCGATAGGTAACAACTACATGATGGCCATCGGCTTGCAAAGATTGTGCGATGGCTAATCCAATACCGCGATTTCCGCCGGTTACCAGAGCGATTGCTTTTGATTCCTCGGACATATGACAAAACTTACCCTGCTACTTACGCGTAACTTGCCGTTTTCGGCGGGCGCGCCACGGTTAGGCGCCTTACTCTTAGGTCATGGCGATCCGACGCAAGTCAGTAAGTAAGGCTCCAGCCGTTTATGACATCACCGCCGCTCCTGCATCACTTACCCGTGATCAAGCAGGACGCCAACGTCGCTACTTCTATTCGATGATGATTCGTACCTTCTGCTTCATTCTGACAGTCGTTCTTCCTAGCCCTTATCGCTGGTTTGCACTTCTGGGCGCCGTAACGCTTCCATATTTTGCAGTAGTCATCGCAAATGCTGGCCGTGAGACTTTTGAGCCAGGTTCAGGCTTGGTTTCAGATAAAGCAAAGTCTCTAGAGTAAATAAACTTTCTAGAATTATCGATTGGCTAGACTCAACACATGTCTAGTAAGCGCTCTTCAGTGAAGGAATCTAAAACTTTTCTAAAGCATCTTCTCGCGCTATTACTAATCTTGGGATGTCTCTGGGCTAGTCAGTGGCAGTTTCAACGCGGAATAGATCGCCAAGATCGTAACCAAGGTATTGAGGCGCAGTTAACTCTTAATCCAGTCGAATTGAATGAGATAAAAGATAATTTTGTGAAGTACGAATGGCGCACAGTTACAGTAGAAGGTTCCTTCGATACCACAAATCAGATACTGCTTAAGAATCGATACTTTGAAGGCGTCTATGGCTATGAGGTACTAACTAGATTTACCGCAAGCGATGGCCGATCTTTCTGGGTCGATCGTGGCTGGGTAAAGGCTGGCAAGGATGCGGCCACCGCACCAGTTGTCTCTTCTGCCCCGACCGGTGCAGTTTCTCTGACTGCACGTTTTCGTTTAGATAGATCACTTCCACAAGGCGCTTTCTTCGCACTTCCTGCAAGTGGCGAAGGAATGATCTCGAAGTTAAATGCTCAAGCAGATTCAACTTCTGAGGGTTTCTACTTAGATTTACTTAGCGGTTCGCAACCATCACTGACTCCAACTGTGCCTGCACAAGTGCCAGAACTAAGCGATGGGCCACATATTGCTTACTCGCTGCAATGGATCTTCTTCGCCGGGCTAATTATCTACGGCAGAATCTTAATTCGGCGTGGTCAAATCTTGACGAGCAAAGAGCTCAGAGTAGAGCCCGCCAGTTAGAACTAACTCTTCATGCTTTCCACGCTCTGCAATTGATCCATTTTCAAGCACGATTATCTGATCTGCGCCCATGACGGTGCTCAAGCGATGCGCAATCACAATACTGGTGCGTCCATATAACGCTTGCGCTAGCGCCTTTTGAACTAACTCTTCATTCTCTGAATCAAGATGGGCGGTAGCCTCATCGAGAATTACGATGCTTGGAGATTTCAATAACAACCGTGCAATTGCCAAACGTTGTTTTTCGCCACCAGATAAACGGTGGCCGCGCTCTCCAACCATGGTTTCTAGACCGTTTGGAAGTGAGGAAACCAAATCCCAAATCTGCGCTGCTTCGCAAGCGGCTTTCATCTCATCGAACGTGGCATCGCTCTTTGCATATTTCAGATTTTCGGTAATGGTTGCGTGGAAGAGATGCGAATCTTGCATAACTACACCAATAGATCCACGCAATGAGTTAAGAGTGAAGTTGCGAATATCCTCGCCATCAATCGAAATCGCACCGCCGGTAACATCGTAAAGTCTTGGAAGTAACGCGCTGATCGTTGTCTTACCTGCCCCCGATGGACCCACCAGCGCTGTGACTGATCCAGGTTTTACTTCAAATGAGATTCCTTTGAGAATTTCTTCCGAATCTTTTACTTCAGGAAGAGATGTGGCCTCGAGGGATGCCAGCGAGATTTCCTGCGCTTTTGGATAAGTAAAGCGAACATCTTTGAAAGCAATTGCGGGCGTCTTACTTTCCACATTCTTTGGTGCTGCGATCTCTTTAACCATTGGCTCGAGATCTAAGACTTCAAAGACGCGTTCAAAGGAGACAAGCGCTCCCATGACATCGACTCTCACTGTGGCTAGCGCAACTAGCGGTCCATAAAGCCGAGCCAGCAACGTTGTTATTGCAATCAAACTACCAACAGTTATCTCGCCATCAATAGCCAGGTGTCCGCCGATGCCATAAGCGATCGCAGTTGCAAGCGCGGCAATACTAATCAGCGCTATGAAGAAGAAGGTATTGAGCATCGCCATCGAGATTCCGATATCGGCGACTTTGCGGGCCTTGCTCTTAAACTCCTTGGACTCCTGATTAAGATCACCGTAGAGCTTTACCAAGAGTGCACCGGAGACATTGAAACGTTCGGTCATGGTTGAAGACATTTGGGCATTTACTTCAAAAGAGTCGCGGGTGTATCCCTGTAGACGCGCACCTATCCACTTAGTAGGCGCAAGGAAAATCGGAAGCAAGAGCAGCGAGGCGACGGTGATCTGCCAACTAAGTGCCAACATCGTTCCAACCACTAGCACCAGGGTAAGAACATTGCTAATAATTCCGGAGAATGTGGATGTAAATGCGCGCTGAGCACCGATGACATCAGAGTTGATACGACTTATCAGCGCACCGGTTTGCGTACGTGTAAAGAAGGCGATCGATTGTTCTTGGACATGGCGAAAGACCTGAGAGCGCAGATCGTAGATAAGACCTTCACCAATCTTGGCTGAGATCCAGCGCACAACAATATTGACCAGAGCGCTAGCGATCGCAAGGAGCGCCACCGCGATAGCCATTGTTGTTACGACGGAACGATCCTTGGGAATTACACCATTATCGATTAACTCTTTAAGCAAGAGCGGAGTCGCAATAGTAAGAACTGCATCGGCAATTAAACAGATTAGAAAGAGCGCAAAGACCGATTTATATGGGATCGCATAGGCAAATATTCGCTTTAGCGTGCCGGGTTTTAACTTGGCATTTTTTACAGATTGATCAGAACTTAAAGTGCGAAGCGCCATCCAGCCAGCGTGCATTGACATAAAGAGCTTCCGATCAAATAAATTGCTAGATCGCTAACGCTAATTTAGGTTAGACGGTAAATCCAAGCGCACGTAGTTGTTCGCGCCCATCATCTGAAATCTTATCTGGACCCCAAGGCGGCATCCATACCCAGTTGATCTTTACATCCGAAGTATGTGGTGCGAGTGCTTGACGAGTTTGATCTTCGATTACATCCTGCAATGGACAAGCCGCAGATGTCAGAGTCATATTTAGTACGGCGATGTTGTTATCGTCGACCATTACATCGTAGATAAGGCCAAGATCCACAACATTGATACCGAGCTCGGGATCGACGACATCCTTCATCGCCTCTGTTACATCATCAACTGTTGCAGCCATTATTTTCTCCGTTTTATAGATTGCTCTGGTTAGATCTTACTAGCCCTTGGATTGTGCTTGAACGCTGGCATCTTTAAATGCCATCCAGCCCAACAGGGCACATTTGATTCGTGCGGGATATTTAGAGACGCCAGCGAAGGCGACTGCATCTTCCAGGAGATCTTCATCTCCAGTTACCGCACCTTTACTCTGCATAAGGGCAACGAACTCATCAAATATTCGGTAAGCATCTGAAACGCTCTTACCGATTAGCAGGTCTGTGAGAACTGAGACGCTGGCTTGAGAGATCGAACAACCAACGCCATCCCATGTGATTGCGGATACTTCGCCGTTCTTGATCGTTACATTTAAATCAATTTCATCGCCACATGAAGGGTTTACGTGGTGAACCTGTGCATCGTAAGTCGCTGATAGTTTCTTGTTCTGCGGGTTCTTATAGTGATCAAGGATCACTTCTTGATAAAGGTTGTCGAGTTGCATTAGCCGAAGTATTTCTGTGCAGCAAGAATCGATTCACAAAGTTGATCGATATCTTCAGTAGTGTTGTAGAGATAGAAACTTGCGCGGGTTGTAGCGGCAACGCCCATCTTGCGAGTTAGCGGCCAAGCGCAGTGATGTCCCGTGCGAACTGCGATTCCCGCATCATCTAAAAATTGTCCTAAGTCATGCGGATGAATTTCACCGAGTGTGAAGGAAATCGCTCCCCCACGCATCTCTGTATTTAAAGGACCAATAATGCGAAGTGAATCTACGGCGCTCAACTTATCAAGCGCATATTTTGTTAAATGAATTTCATGTTGGTGAATTGCAGACATGCCAATTTTGGAGAGATATTTAAGCGCTTGGCCTAAACCAACAATCTGCGCCATATTTGGAACGCCTGGTTCAAATTTACGAGGTGCCGGAGCCCAAGTTGCTTCAGTCATAGTCACTGATACGATCATCGAACCGCCAAAAAGGAATGGCGGAAGTTCGTCTAGCAACTTCGCTCTCCCCCAAAGAACTCCAACTCCAGTTGGTCCAACTGCTTTATGGCCAGAGAAGGCTAAGAAATCGATATCTAGATCTGCCACGTTAACTGGCATATGCGGCACTGATTGGCAAGCATCAAGAATGAAAACGGCGCCTACATCATGGGTGCGCTTTACCAAATCTTCCAATGGAACAATAGTCCCAAGAACATTTGATTGGTGAGTTAGCGCAACGATCTTGGTCTTCGTCGAAATAACAGAATCGATATTTGAGAGATCCAAACGTCCTTCAGGGGTAACTTCAAACCACTTTAGAACTGCGCCAGTGCGCGCTGCTAATTGCTGCCAAGGAATCAGATTGGCGTGATGTTCCATCTCGGAAACCACGATCTCATCACCAGCCTTTAGGTGGAACTTATTTCCAGCAGGTGCTGAGCCGATCGAATAGGCCAAAAGGTTAAGCGCCTCAGTTGAACTCTTCGTGAAGACAATCTCATCTTCTTTGCCGCCCAAGAAATCAGCGACAACTTTGCGCGCAGATTCAATTCCTTCAGTTGCTTCCTCTGCCAATTGATGGGCGCCACGATGAGCTGCAGCGTTATGTAAACGATAGAAATCACTTTCCGCATCGATAACGATGTTCGGCTTCTGGCTTGTCGCACCGCTATCTAGATAGACCAGGCGCTTTCCGTCGCGGATCTTGCGATCAAAGATCGGAAAATCTGCGCGGATTGCGACTGCATCAAATGACATCACATTTAGTAATTGCGAGATTACGCAGTTACGTACTCCGCATACCCGTTTGCTTCGAGCTTATCTGCAAGTTCTGGCCCACCTTGTTCGACGATCTTGCCGTTGGCGAAGACGTGTACGAAATCTGGCTTGATGTAGCGCAGGATTCGGGTGTAGTGAGTGATCAGAACAACTCCAAGATTGTTATTTGCCTTTGCGCGATTTACACCTTCAGAGACTATGCGAAGCGCATCAACATCTAGACCTGAATCAGTCTCATCGAGAATCGCCATCTTTGGCTTTAGCAGTTCAAGCTGCATGATTTCGTGGCGCTTCTTCTCTCCACCAGAGAAACCTTCGTTGACATTGCGTTGTGCAAATGATGGATCCATGCTCAAAGCTTCCATCGCGCTTTTAACTTCGCCAACCCAAGTACGTAACTTAGGCGCTTCACCGCGTAGAGCAGTTGCAGCGGTACGTAGGAAGTTAGAAACAGATACGCCCGGAACCTCAACTGGATATTGCATAGCGAGGAATAGGCCAGCCTTGGCGCGCTCATCGACAGTCATCTCAAGAACATCTACGCCATCTAGCGTGACAGTGCCGCTAGTGATTGTGTACTTGGGATGTCCAGCAATTGAGTATGCAAGAGTTGATTTTCCAGAACCATTAGGGCCCATGATCGCGTGGGTTTCTCCGGATCTGATAGTTAGGTCTACGCCTTTGAGAATTTCTACAGCACCGTTCTCGGTATCTACAGAGACTTTAAGTCCACGAATTTCTAGAGTGCTCATCAATTATCCTCGCTACGCATCTACCGTGACGGAGTCTCCGTCAACGCTTACTGAATAAGTCTTTAGTGGTGCAACCGCTGGCGGAGTTAACGCTTCGCCGGTACGTAGATCAAACTCTGCGCCATGAAGCCAGCACTCGATTTTGAAATCTGTAACATCGCCTTCTGATAGAGAAGCATCTGAATGTGAACAAGTGTCATCAACAGCAAATACTTCATCGCCGATGCGGGCTACGCAGATAGCGCGACCATCTTTTTCGATCTTGATCGGCTTACCTGAAGTTAACTCGCTAAGTTTGAGATCGCTCATTTACGAACCAGCCTTTGCAAGTTCACCATCGATACGATCCATAAGGCGATCTTGAATCTCTTCCACGCCAATCTCGGAGACAATTTCATTAAAGAAACCGCGAACAACCAAGCGACGAGCATCTGCTGCATTAATGCCGCGTGACATCAAGTAGAAGAGTTGTTCGTCATCGAACCTACCAGTTGTGCTGGCATGTCCTGCGCCAACGATCTCGCCAGTTTCAATCTCCAAGTTGGGAACTGAATCTGCGCGCGCTCCATCAGAGAGCAAAAGATTACGGTTTAGCTCGTAAGTGTCTGTGCCTTCGGCTGCAGCGCGGATAAAGACATCACCAATCCAGACGGTGTGCGCTCCATCGCCTGCAAGGGCGCCTTTGTAGTTAACGCGTGACTTTGCGTTAGGAACTTTGTGATCAACAAACATACGGTGTTCGAAGAACTGACCAGAAGTTGCAAAGTAAACGCCAAATAGTTCACAGGATGCGCCAGGTGCTATGAAATCAACTGTTGGAAGTAAGCGGACAAGTGATCCACCTACCGTTACAACGATTGATTTAAAAGTTGCATCGCGATCGACGATTGCATGGTGGCGGCCAGTGTGAATGGTCTTTCCATCCCACTCTTGCAAAGTCACCAACGTTAAGTTCGCGCCCGGTGCGACTGAGATTTCCATATCTTCTGCAAGGTGCGTATCGCCAGAGTTCTCGATAATCACAGTTGCCTTTGCGTGGTTTTCGATGCGGATCTGAACTCGTGAAAGTTCAGCTGAATCTGTAGCTCCAGAGCTGCGATTTAAGAAGATAGGAGCCGCAACTTCTGTGTTTGCCTTAATAGTTAGAACTGCAACATCTGAGGCGCTCTCGCGGATACGGCCAACTATTGCATCATCGCTTTCGGTTAACGGAGTGGCTAACTCGCGTGAGACTCTTTCGAAGCTAACGCCTTCTGCGGCAACGCCCTTAAGCGAAAGCGATCGGCGATCTGCAATTACTGCAGTGCCATCATGAAGACCACCTAAACGCTTTAACGGAGTAAAGCGCCAGGCCTCTTCTCGCCCGGTAGGCGTTAAGTAGTTAGTAGTGAGCGTTGTCATTAACCGACAGCACCTTCCATCTGAAGTTCAATTAGTCGGTTTAACTCAAGTGCATACTCCATTGGAAGTTCGCGGGCGATTGGTTCGATAAAGCCACGAACGATCATCGCCATGGCCTCATCTTCTGTTAAGCCACGTGACATCAAATAGAAGAGCTGATCATCGCTGATCTTTGAAACAGTTGCTTCGTGGCCCATTGAAACATCGTCTTCACGGATATCAACATAGGGATATGTGTCAGAACGCGAAATAGTGTCAACTAAAAGCGCGTCACACTTAACGGTGCTCTTTGAGTGATGCGCACCTTCTTGAACTTGTACTAGACCGCGGTAAGAAGTACGACCGCCGCCGCGTGCAACTGATTTAGAGATAACTGAAGAAGATGTGTAAGGCGCTGCGTGAACCATCTTTGCACCTGAATCTTGATGTTGTCCGGGGCCGGCGAATGCAAGTGAGAGCGTTTCGCCCTTAGCATGTGGACCCATCAACATAACTGCTGGGTACTTCATGGTTACCTTGGAACCTATATTTCCATCGACCCATTCCATCGTTGCACCTTCGGCACAAGTAGCGCGCTTGGTTACAAGGTTGTAAACGTTGTTAGACCAGTTTTGAATCGTGGTGTAACGAACACGTGCACCCTTCTTCACGATGATTTCTACTACTGCTGAGTGAAGTGAATCTGATTTGTAGATTGGCGCTGTGCAACCTTCTACATAGTGGATATATGAATCTTCATCGGCAATAATCAAAGTGCGCTCGAACTGCCCCATGTTTTCGGTGTTAATGCGGAAATATGCCTGCAAAGGAATATCTACGTGAACGCCCTTTGGTACGTAGATGAATGAACCACCTGACCATACCGAAGTGTTAAGGGCTGCAAACTTGTTATCGCCAACTGGAATAACTGAACCGAAGTACTCTTTAAACAGTTCAGGGTGCTGCTTTAGCCCGCTATCGGTATCAAGGAAGATCACGCCTTGTGCTTCTAGGTCTTCGCGAATTGAGTGATAAACAACTTCTGATTCATACTGCGCGGCAACGCCAGATACCAGGCGCTGTTTTTCCGCTTCTGGGATACCCAAACGATCGTATGTGTTCTTGATTTCTTCAGGCAGATCATCCCAAGTTGCAGCCTGCTTCTCAGTTGAGCGAACGAAGTATTTAATGGTGTCAAAGAAGATTCCGGAAAGGTCTGATCCCCATGATGGCATCGGCTTCTTTTCGAAGAGCGACAAGCCCTTAAGGCGCAGGTCTAGCATCCACTGTGGTTCGTCCTTCTTGGAAGAGATATCGCGAACGACATCTTCGTTAATGCCACGTTTTGAGTTTGCGCCAGCATCGTTGCCATCTGACCAACCGTATTCGTAGTTTCCAAGACCTTCGAGCTCTGGATGTGCTGTTGTCATTTTTGCGCCTTTCCGGCTGTTGCTTGAGTGTTTATTTTTGGAACTTGCTTGTTAAGTTGAGGAATGTAGGTAGTGCAAACACCGTCGCCATGGGCGATGGTGGCTAAGCGTTGTACGTGAGTTCCGAGCAGATTTGAAAGCGCCTCTGTCTCGGCTTCACATAGTTGGGGAAACTCTGCGGCGACGTGTGCAATCGGGCAATGGTGCTGACAAAGTTCTTCACCTGTCCCACGTGGACCGACGCTTGCGGCATAACCCTGTTCGGTTAAGAACTCAGCGAGCGCCGTAACTTTATCTTCGCTCTTTGCCATAGTTCCGGCAGCTTTGCGAACCATGTCATCGGCACGTGATTGCGCAAAAGCGCTAACCAGATGTTCTCCAGATTGTGCAGACATAAACTTGAGAGCAGCAACGGCTAGATCGTCGTAAGAATGTTCAAACTTCTCGCGTCCGTTGTCTGTCATAACAAAAACTTTGGAAGGTCGACCACGCCCACGCGCTGGTGCAACTCGTGGATCGCGCGCTTCGAGAATTCCATCTGCGACAAGGAGATCTAAGTGGCGGCGAATTCCCGCTGGCGTAAGACCTAAGCGCTCGCCTAAAGCAACGGCGGTGGAAGGTCCATTCTCAAGGATTGAGCGGGCGACGGCATCGCGGGTACGCGGATCATCTCCCACCATGGCGCTTGGACGTTCCTTGATTTTCACAACACTATTGTGTCTTAATTCATGCCATCTCGCCACTTCTATGGCGTGACTTTGACCGCCTCTTTCCTCGCGCGGTCTTAGGCTAAGGCTATGAAGCTGCGCAGATTCCTCTATGGCGCGCTACTAACTTTGCAGGCTGGTTTGGTCTTAACCGGTGGCGCAGTGCGAATTACGGGATCAGGTCTGGGCTGCCCAACTTGGCCAGAATGCACACCTGGTTCATATACGCCGGTTCCTCATCAAGCAGAGGGTCAGTTACATGCTTGGATCGAGTTTGGAAATCGTTTATTAACCTTTGCGCTCGTTGCAGTTTCATTAGCAGTTCTGATTCATGTTCTCTACAAACGTCGTCGCGATCTGCGCTCGCTAGCAATCGGACAACTTCTTGGAATTCTTGGTCAAGGCGTACTTGGGGGAATAACTGTTCTCACTGATTTACATCCACTACCCGTAGCTGGCCATCTCTTGCTATCAATAATTCTGATTGCTGGCGCGGCATCGCTGTACTCGAGACGAGAGTATTCAGCTTGCCCGCGCACAGATCTAGATACGCTAACAAAGCGAATCTCACTCTTACATATCGGATTAACTTTCGTGGTGATTATTCTCGGAACAATCGTGACCGGGTCTGGTCCGCACGCAGGAGATGAGAAGGCACAGCGCTTTGGATTCGATATTCGCGTCGTTGCATGGCTACATGCCGATGCGGTTATTGCCCTCCTTGGTCTAACCGCGGCTTTCTTCATTCTGGTTCGAAGCGATAAAGAGCTAGTTCGGAGAATTGCCGTTTTCACAGCGATCGCCCTCGCCCAAGGCGCGATTGGTTATATCCAATACTTCACTGGGATACCTGAAATACTTGTGGCTGCTCATCTTCTTGGAGCAACCCTAGTTTGGATCGCAGCGTGGCGAATCCGCATAACCGTTACAAAGACTTTGGTAATTCAATAGTTCAATAAGCAGATGAAAAATACAAATAAAGGATGGCTATGAAGAACTGGACTGAATTAGATGATCGCGCTGTGGTCATTGCCCGCGCAATCGCTATGGATTCGGTTCAAAAAGCTGGCCATGGACATCCTGGTACCGCGATGTCACTTGCCCCAGTTGCCTACAACCTATTTCAAAACCATTTAACCCATGATCCTGCAGACCCAAATTGGTTGGGGCGCGATCGCTTTGTTCTTTCTTGCGGCCATTCTTCACTAACTCTTTACATTCAACTTTATTTCAGCGGCTACGGCGTTGAGTTAGATGATCTGAAATCTTTTAGAACTTGGAACTCACTCACTCCTGGCCACCCTGAATACGGTCACACCGCAGGCGTTGAAATGACGACTGGACCTTTGGGAGCGGGTGTTGCTACTGCTGTTGGAATGGCGATGGCTGCGCGTTATGAGCGCGGTTTACTAGATCCAGATGCGCCTGCCGGAAAGTCAATCTTCGATCACAACATTTGGGTTATCTGTTCCGATGGTGATTTACAAGAAGGTGTAAGCGGTGAAGCATCTTCACTTGCCGGCACACAAGAGCTCGGCAATTTAAAGATGATCTATGACGATAATCGCATCTCGATTGAAGGCGATACCCATGTTGCCTTTACTGAAGATGTGTCAGCGCGTTACCGAGCTTATGGTTGGAAAGTTATTGAAGTTGCTACGAAGTCCGATGGAGATGTTGATCTTGCTGCGTTGGATGCAGCGATGATTGAGGCAGAGAAAGAGTCGCAAAAACCGACTTTAATCCGCATGAACTCTGTCATTGCTTGGCCCGCACCTAAGGCAAGAAATACTGCCGAGTCACATGGTTCAGCGTTAGGGGCAGAAGAAATCGCCGCGACAAAAGTACTTCTCGGCCTTAATCCTGAAGAAAGTTTTGCTGCACCAGCAGATGTGATCGCACATGTTCGCAAAGTTAAAGAACGTGGCTCTGCGCTGCGCGCTGATTGGGATAAGAACTTTGCAACCTGGAAAGCCGCTAATCCTGATCGCGCAACGCTGCTCGAACGTTTGGTATCTAAAGATCTCCCTGCTGGTTGGGATAATGATTTACCAGTCTTTGCACCTGGCAAAGATGTAGCTACTCGTAAAGCATCCGGTGATGTAATCGCCGCTATTGCAAAGGTGCTTCCCGAATTTTGGGGCGGTTCTGCAGATCTGGCAGGAAGCAATAACACCGTGATCAGCAGCGCGGGTTCTTTCCTCCCCGCATCCAGTGCAATGGCAAATGCAAACCCTTACGGACGCATGATCCACTTTGGCATTCGCGAACATGCGATGGGATCGATTCTAAACGGCGTTGCATTACATGGTTTATCGCGTTGTTTCGGTGGAACATTTGCCGTCTTTAGTGATTACATGCGACCAGCAGTTCGTTTGGCGGCGATTATGGATATCGCATCTATCTTTATCTGGAGCCATGACTCAATCGGTCTGGGCGAAGATGGTCCAACGCATCAACCGGTTGAACATTTGGCAGCGCTACGTGCGATTCCTAACTTTGATGTGGTGCGTCCAGGCGATGCCAACGAAGTTCGTGAGGCATGGAAGGTGATTCTGCAACGCCGCAAGCCTGCAGGTTTACTGCTTTCTCGCCAGAATTTGCCTGTAGTCGACCGCGCAACCCACGGCGATGTCGCACTTGTTGCAAAGGGCGCCTACATTTTGAAGGAGGCATCTGCTTCGCCGGATGTTGTCCTAATCGCAACTGGTTCTGAAGTCGGTGTGGCACTTGCAACACAAGAAA
>Ga0315901_10002787_pt1 | contig 23535 bp, 20 predicted proteins | sample LakEriMetagenome_10_FD_203761 | JGI IMG/M metagenome (GOLD analysis project Ga0315901, IMG submission 203761) | Freshwater fungal communities from buoy surface, Lake Erie, Ohio, United States - Buoy 2 MA116 | ecosystem: Environmental > Aquatic > Freshwater > Lake | place: USA: Lake Erie, Ohio... | reverse complement strand
CCAGACCGCGCCGGTGTCCTGCGCCCCGTACTGCCCGTCGGAAATCTCCGCTGTTGGCGAAGAGACGAAAGCGGCCTATGCGCGCCTCGACTTCGGCCACAAGTTTGATGGCGGCGCCTCGCTCGAGGGCAACATCGGCGTACGTTATGTTCACACAAAGGTCCGTACGACCGGCCTGATTGCCTTCCCTAACCCGTTCTTCTTCGACAACTCGCCGGGCGCCAACGGCGATGGCAAGGTCCAGGTTTCGGAAATCCAGCAGGCGTGCCTGCTTGCGCCACCGTCCCAGCCGTTGCCGGGCTACTGCTCGCTGTCGGCGGCACGGCAGGCGGAGTTTGCGGCGGCGCATACCGGGGAAATTCTGGTCGATGACCGTGACATTACGTTCGATCACTGGTTACCAAGCCTCAACCTGCGGCTTGATGTCGGCGGAGGACTGCTGTTCCGCGCGGCGGTTTCGAAGAATCTGGCCCGCCCCGAACTGCAGCTGTTCCGGGCCGGTGGTTCGATCGGCGACAATACTAACGACCTGCGCTCCGAAGGGACGCTCGCCAACGGTCCACTGTTCCAGCTGTTCACCGGCAACCGCAATGTCCGGCCGGTCACCGCCTGGAACTATGACCTATCGGCAGAATGGTACTTCGACGACGTCGGTTCGCTCACGCTTTCGGCCTTCCTCAAGGACATCAAGGGGATCGTTAGCAGCGGCCAGAACCTGGTCGACTACACCAGCGGGCGCGGGACCACGCTTAATGTCGAGGTCAACGGGCCGAGCAACGAGCTGGGCGGAACGCTCAAGGGCTTCGAGGTTAGCCACCAGCAAACCTACGACATGTTGCCGGGGCTGCTCAGCGGGCTCGGCTCACAGCTCACTTACACCTATGTCGACGGGGGCGATTTTGTAAACGCCGACCTTAACAACAACCGGAGCCTTTTTGCTTCGCAGCAGCCGCTCGCGGGGATCTCGAAGCACACTGTCAACGCGGTGTTGTTCTACGAAAAGGGTGCGCTCTCAATGCGCGCCGCCTACAGTTGGCGCTCGGACTTCTTGATTACTCCGCGCGACGACATTTTCCCGTTCTCGCCTATCTGGCAGGAAGCAGGTGGGCAGCTCGACGCATCGATCTTCTTCACGGTAAACAAGCAGCTCAAGCTCGGGATCCAGGGCGTCAACCTGCTCGATACGGTGACCCGGACCTCGCAGGTGGTTGATTTCGACGGCACGCGGATCACCCGCTCGGCCTTCCGCAATGACCGGCGCTTCACCTTCCTGGCACGCTTCGACTTTTGATCCGGGGGGGATCGGGGGCAGGAAGTGGGCTTCTGCTGCTGCAGGGGCCCATTTTCCTTTTCGGTTCCATGATACAAAGAGGAGTCGATGATCCGACGCATATTCCAGGCGCTTGGCACTGTTCTAGCTGGCGGCGTAGTTGCCGGGGGCACGTCGTCCGCTCCCGCCCCGTTGGTGCGCGCTCCGGCCGCTACTGACGGTTGGGTGCTGGTCTGGTCCGACGAGTTCGACGGGCCCCGGCTCGACCGCAAGAAGTGGGACCTCGATGCCGACTGCTGGGGCGGCGGCAACGACGAACAGCAGTGCTATCGCGGCAACCCGCGCAATGCCGGAGTTGTCGACGGCAAGCTAGTGATTACCGCACGGCGCGAACAGTTCACCGGGGCGGCATGGCCGATGCACATGCGCGGGTCGGTACAGTGGCCCAACGCGCTCGCCACCAAGCCGTTCACATCGGCGCGGCTGACGACCAAGGGCAAGGCCGCGTGGTGCTACGGCAAGTTCGAAATCCGCGCCCGGCTACCGCAGGGGCAGGGAACCTGGCCGGCGATCTGGATGCTTCCGGAGAAAGACCGTTACGGCAAGTGGGCGGCTTCGGGCGAGATTGACATCCTCGAGGCGGTCAACCTCGGCGTGCCCTGCGCCCGCTGCCCCGGCGGCCGCGAAAACACGATCCTCGGCACGCTGCATTTCGGCGGGACCTGGCCGAAGAACCTCCAAAAGGGCGATGAGACCCATTACCCCGCCGTGCTCGACGGCGGCTTTCACACCTATTCGCTCGAGTGGCTCCCGGATCGGATGACCTGGCAGGTCGACGGGCAGATCTATGCCGAGCGCGTTGCCAATGAATGGTCGACAACCGGCTCGCAAGTGCCCGGCGCGCCGTTCGACCAGCCGTTCCACCTGATAATCAACCTCGCGATCGGCGGCAAGCTCGCCGAAACTCGCGGGCTTGGCGGCGTGGCGCAGGACGGCTATCCGAAGCAAATGGAGATCGATTGGGTGCGCGTCTGGCAAAGACCCGGGGCGGGCAGCGAAGTGCCGGGACAAGGGGGCAAGTAGTTCGATGGCGAGACGCCGCCAGGCCGTGACGATCAAGCACGTGGCCGCCGATGCCGGCGTCTCGCTGCAGACCGTCAGCCGCGTCATCAACAAGGAGCCCAACGTCCGCCCGGAGATGCAGGAGCGCGTCCAGGCGTCGATCGACAAGCTTGGCTACGTCCCGTCGATCGCCGCCCAGCGGATGAGCGGATCGCGTTCCTACCTGATTCTCGCGATCAACGACCGCGACCGGACAATCGAGGACTGGACTGCGCGGCAGGGTACTGACTGGGTCGACCAGATGCTGCTTGGCGGCATGCTCAAGTGCGCCGAGCACGGCTACCGGATGATCTTCGAACTGGTCGATACCCACAGCGACCATGTTGAGCGCGAGCTGCTGGGAGCCATTGCCGCGCTCCAGCCCGATGGGATCATCCTCACCCCGCCGCATTCGGACAATCCGCAGATCGTGGCGCTGCTCGACGAGCAGGGCATACCCTTCGTCCGGATCGGATCAGTCCAGAATGGCGCCGGCATCCCGGTTTCGATGGATGACGAGGGTTCGGCGCGCAATGCGACCCAGTACCTGATCAAGCGCGGCCACCGCCAGATCGGCTTCATTGCCGGGTCGAGCGAATATGCGCTCAGCGGCTGGCGCGTCGATGGCTGGCACGCGGCGATGGCGGCGGCGGGGCTGCGCACCGCCGGACTGCTGGCCGAGGGCGATTTCAGCTATGCTTCGGGCGAGCTAGCCGCGCGGCAGCTACTCGAACAGGGCGAGCGCCCCACAGCTATCATCGCCAGTAACGACCAGATGGCCTTGGCGACGCTGCAGGTGGCGCGCTCGCTGGGTATCTCAGTGCCGCGCGACCTTTCGCTGATCAGCTTCGACAATACCCCGCTGGTCCACTTCACCCAGCCACCCATGACTGCAGTCGACCAGCCAATCGCAGCGACCACCTCCAAAGCGGTCGAGCTGATCATCGCAGCACAGAAGGGCGAGCCGCCCCCGTCAGCGCTGACTGTGGTGTCCGCAACGATATTTGAGCGGGATTCGGTTGCGCCGCCGCCGGACGCAGCGAGTGCCTAACCAATCCAAGGCAGATGACCGGTTCGTACTACTCTATGCGCTGGCCTGGGCCGGCGGCACGATCGCCTATGTCCCGCTGCTCACAATCCTGCTCCCGGTGCAGGTCGAGGCGCTAGCAGGTCCGTTGCAACGGGTCGATTGGCTGGCCTATGTCGCCCTGGCTGGTGCGCTCGCGGCCAGCGCCGGAGGGATACTGTTCGGCTACCTCAGCGACGTGACCCGCAACCGTCGCGGTTGGATCGTCGGGGGACTCGCACTATCCAGCGGGATGCTGCTGCTGATCGGCCGGGCGGGAAGCCTGTTCGAGCTGATCCTGGCGATCGTCTGCTGGCAGCTCGCGCTCAATATGATGCTCGGCCCGCTGGCGGCCTGGGCCGGTGATGTGGTGCCCGACCGGCGCAAGGGCCTGCTGGGCGGCTTGATGGCCTTCGCACCAGGCCTAGGCGCGCTTGCCGGGGCGATTGTGACCCAGCCTGGGCTGGCACAGGCGGAGATAAGGCTTGGACTGGTCGCCGCGCTGGTCGTGGTCTGCCTCCTTCCGGTGCTGTTGCTGGGGCCGTCGGTTGGCAATACCGTCGGAGGCTCTGCGTCTCCAGCCGAACCAGCCAACTACTCCACCGCCGACAAGAAGGGCACGATGAGCCGGATGTGGCTCGCGCGGCTGGCAGTGCAAGTCGCCGAGGCAACCTTGTTCGCTTTTCTCTACTTCTGGCTTCTCGAGGTCGATCCGAACATGACAGACAACCAGACCGCGCGGCTGCTCAGCGCTGTAATGCTGGTATCTGCCCCGCTGGCACTTGCGGTGGGTCGTTGGTCGGACCGCACTGATCGCCCGATTGCGCCACTGCAAGCCTGTGCGCTCGCCTCCGCGCTTGGCCTGCTCGCCATGGCGCTTGCCTCCGACTTTGTCGGTGCGATCCTCGCTTACGGCCTTTTTGGCCTTTCGAGCGCAGTGTTCCTGGCGCTCCATTCGGCCCAAACCCTCCGGATTCTGCCCCGGCCTGATCGGCGCGGGCGCGATCTGGGACTGTTCAACCTATCCAATACCGTGCCCTCGTTAGTCATGCCCTGGCTAGCCATAGCGCTGGTCCCACTGTTCGGCTTCCCGGTGTTGTTCGTGCTGCTCGCGCTGCTCGCACTTGCCTCCGGTTTTCTCCTGCGATCACTCGCTCATTTGCGCTGAGTAAGTCGCTTGACTTTCCGCGCCGGATTGTGCGAATGAGAACGTTCACAAGATAATTTCGTTGGGGAAGACATGCCTTTCAGGAGATCGTCAGCGTTCCTGGCCGTGCTGCTGGCTAGTGGGGTACCCGCCGCGATCCAGGCCGGTACCGCGGCGCAAGGGCTGGCCGTGGCAAACCCGCAGCACTGGCCCGCCGCACGCAGCCCGTCGGCGATCACCGATGCCGTCACCGAGAACGTAATCTCCGCGTTGATTGCCCGGATGACAGTGGAGCAGAAGGTTGGCCAGGTGATCCAGGCCGACATCGGCTCGATCACCCCCGCCGATATCGCCAAATACCCGCTTGGCTCGATCCTCGCCGGGGGCAATTCTGGGCCCTATGGAAACGAGCGCGCCGACGCCGCGACCTGGAAGAAGCTGGTTGACGAGTTCCGCACAGCTTCAAAGCAGAGTGGGGCCGGGATCCCAATCCTCTTTGGGGTCGATGCGGTCCATGGGCACTCGAACCTTCCTGGCGCGACTATCTTTCCGCACAACATCGGGCTTGGCGCGGCGCACGATCCGGAACTGATCGCGCGGATCGGTAAGGCGACCGCTGCAGAGATTGCCGGTAGCGGGATCGAATGGACGTTTGCCCCTACCCTGGCGGTGCCGCAGGACCTGCGCTGGGGCCGCAGTTATGAAGGCTACGCCGCCGATCCGGCGCTGGTTGCTGCTTATGGCCGCGCGATGACCATTGGCCTGCAGGGCAGGCTTGAGCCGGGTAAGGTGCTCGGGTCCAGCCAGGTTGCAGCCACCGCAAAGCACTTCCTGGCCGATGGTGGAACCTTCGAGGGGCGCGACCAGGGTGATGCGCGAATCTCCGAGCAAGAAATGGTTGCGCGCCATGCTCTAGGATATCCGGCCGTGATCGACGCGGGGGCCCTTACCGTGATGGCCAGCTTCTCGAGCTGGAACGGGGTCAAGCACCATGGCAATGCCAGCTTGTTGACCGGGGTCCTCAAGGACCGGATGGGATTTGCCGGGCTGGTCGTGGGCGACTGGAACGGACACGGGCAGGTTGCGGGCTGCACTGCGACCCATTGCCCGGTTGCGCTCAACGCCGGAATCGATCTCTACATGGCTCCAGACAGCTGGCGCGGACTGTTCGATGCCACGGTCGAGGACGTCAAGGCCGGACGGATCGCGTCGTCCAGGCTCGACGACGCAGTGCGGCGGATCCTGCGGGTCAAGTTCAAGCTTGGGCTGATGGGCCCGGCGCAAGTGGAACGCGGCAATCCCGGGCTTTTGGGGGCTCCTGACCATCTCGCACTAGCACGGGAAGCAGTCGCCAAGTCGCTAGTGCTGCTCAAGAACGAGAGCAGCGTCTTGCCGCTGCGCCCAGGTGTGCGAGCGCTGATCGCTGGGCCCGGCGCCGACAGCATGGCAATGCAAGCGGGCGGCTGGACGATCTCCTGGCAGGGGGCTGACACCACAGCTGCCGATTTTCCCAAAGGCCAGACCATCGGCACGGCGATCGCTGCGGCGATCAAGGATGCTGGCGGTGAGGCGATCGTCGCACCCGATGGAAGCTTTCAAAGCAGACCGGACGTGGCGATCGTGGTCACTGGGGAGATGCCCTATGCCGAGTTCCACGGCGATGTTCCGCATCTCGCTTTCACCCCGCGACACGGCGAAGAAGCGCTGATCGCGCGGCTGCGTGCTCAGGGCACCAAAGTTGTGGTGGTCTTTCTCTCCGGGCGGCCGATGTTCATAAGCAAGCTGATCAACCAAGCCGACGCCTTTGTGGCAGCCTGGCTGCCTGGCTCGCAGGGCCAGGGCGTGGCCGATGTGCTGGTAGCGGGGCGCAACGGCAGGCCATTGCGTGGCTTCTCCGGCCGCCTGCCCTTTGATTGGCCCGCCGATGCGCGCTCGCCAATGGCACCGCCGTTGTTTCGCAGCGGCTATGGCCTCGATTACACTCGGCAGGTGCGACTAGGCCGGTTGAACGAAGACCCGCGGCTGGTTCTGGCGGCCTACGATACAACCACCAGCTTCATGCGCCGCGGTGTTGTCCCGGCGCCTTGGTATCTCGCTGCAGATGGGGCGGTATCCAATCGTGCGATCGATCTCTCAGCGCAAGAAGATGCGCGTCAGTTCACCTGGACCGGGGCAGGTAGATTCTCGATCATTGGCACTCCGGTCGATCTTGCCGGTCGGGGCGCGGAAGGGGCGGTGCTGGTGCTCGACTGGCGGATCGACAGCCACAGCGGCGCGCCAGTCAAGATTGCGCTGGGTGGCGGCGCGCTTGATATCGGCGGATTGGTTATAGCGGCAAGTCCCGGCAGGGCGATTGAGACGCGGATTCCACTTCGGTGTTTTGTCCGCGCGGGTGCCAATCTCGCCTCGGTCGGCGGGCCGCTTCAGATCGAGGCATCCACCGGCCTGACTGTCACGATCCGGACTGTCCGGATCGAGGAGGGCAAAGGCAGCGACACCTGTCCTGCCAGCGATTGAATACGAACATGCAGCAGGCATCCGCAGTTCGCCAAAGCCATCAGGCTGCTAGCATGGGACTGGATTGAGGGAGGGGAAAGCAATGGCAGGACCAATCAAGGCCAGCAGTTCGGGCAGCACCGGCAATATCAGCGCAACTCCGCCGAAGGGCAGTACGCTCACTGTCCTGATGCTCGTGTTCGCGGTGTTTTTCATCCTCGGCGGGGTGACTAACATCAACGACCTTCTGGTCGGCAAGTTCAAGCCAATGTTCCAGCTCAGCCATGCCCAGGCCAACCTGGTGCAGATGGCGTTCTTCATCGCCTACGCCGCGTTCTCGATTCCTGCGGGGATCATCATGGCGCGGCTCGGCTATATCCGCACTTTCGTACTGGGCTTTGTGATGGTCGCTGCGGCGTCGTTCCTGTTCATCCCTGCATCGGCATCGGCGAGCTACGGTGGTTTCCTCGCGGCCTTGTTCTTCATCGGCGCAGGGATCACCGTGCTGCAAGTCGCGATGAACCCGGTGATCACCACGCTGGGTCCGGCGGAGACCTCGCATTCGCGACTGACCTTTGCCCAGGCGTTCAATTCAGTCGGCGTGTTCCTGATGGTCTATGGCGGTGCCGAATTGCTGCTGGGCGGGCACGAGACGATCGATCCGGCCACCGCCAATGCTGAACAGATTCAGGCTTACCGCGTGGCGGAAGGTGCGGTGATCGGCGATTCCTACATGGTGCTCGGCTTCGCCATGCTTGCTATTGCCGGCCTGTTCTGGTTGTTCCGTTCTGCGCTCGATCATGCCAAGGCCGAACAGACACAGGTCGAAGGGACGTTGGACCTTTTCCTGGACAATTCCCGCGTCCGCTTCGGCGCGATCTGCATCTTCGCCTACGTCGGCGCCGAGGTGGCGATCGGCAGCAACCTGATCGCCTACCTTGGCGAGCAGAGTGTGATGGGCCTGTCGCTGGTCGAAGGCGGCAAGCTGGTCGCCTACTACTGGCTTGGCGCGATGATTGGGCGGCTGGTCGGCGGTTTCGTACTACGGATGTTTGCGCCCGGCCGGGTTCTGATGACTTACGCGACCGCTGCGATCGGTCTGATCGCGCTGTCCGCGGTGAGCACGGGCGCGCTTGCCGGTTGGGCGCTGGTCCTGGTAGGCTTCTGCAATTCGCTGATGTTCCCGACGATCTTCAGCCTCGGCACCGAGGGACTGAGCGACAAGCAGGCATCGCAGGGGTCCGGGATTATGTGCACCGCGATTGTCGGCGGGGCGATTGTGCCTTGGCTGTTCGGGACGATGGCCGACGCCGCTGGGCTGCGCACGGCGCTGATCGTTCCCGTAATTTGCTACGCGATTATTGCGACCTTTGGGTGGTACACGCGCCGTCCGGCCTGAACGCGGTCAGAAGCCAAGGGGGTAGGAAGTGCCGGTCACCGAATTGTTCCTGCTCGCGCTGGTGGTGATATTTGCGGCACCATACCTTGTATGGCGGCTCGGCCGGACCGACCACTGGGCGCCGCTGGTGGTGGTCCAGATCGTCGGCGGGATCCTGCTCGGACCAGGCGTGCTCGGCGCGGCCTTTCCCGAATACCACGCTGCGCTCTTTCCCTCGCAGGTGATTGGGGCGCTCAATGGGGTGGCCTGGTGGGCGGTGATGCTTTTCGTCTTCGTCGCGGGGCTCGAGCTGGACCTCAAGGAAGCCTGGCGCTGGCGCAGCGAGACCGCAGTGACCGCTGGCTTCGCGCTGGTCACCCCGATGGTGCTCGGCGCAGGAGTGGCCTGGGGCCTGCTCGAAGTGACCGATCCGGCGCAATGGATCGGTGCGAACAGCGTGCGCTGGCAATTCGTGCTGGGGATCGGCATGGCCAGCGCGGTAACCGCGCTGCCAATCCTGGTGCTGTTCCTGCAGCGGTTGGGGATCCTGCGTAAACCGTTCGGCCAGCGGATCCTGCGCTATGCTAGCCTTGACGACGTGTTGATCTGGGGCGTGCTGGCGTTGATCGTGCTCGACTGGGAGCGCGTCGCCCGGCAGGTTGGTTTCGTGTTCGGCTTTGTCCTTGCGGTCTTGCTGGTGCGCAAACTCATCGCGGCAATTCCCGAACGCGATCGCTGGTACGTCGCGCTGATCTGGCTTGCTGGGTGCGGGTTTCTCGCCGACTGGGCCGGGCTGCACTACATGGTCGGCGCTTTCCTCGCCGGGGCGGCGCTCGATGCCAAGTGGTTCGGCACTGAGGCGATCGACCGCTTCCGCGACGTGGTGCTGCTCGCCTTTATGCCAGTGTTCTTCCTCTCGACCGGCCTGCGCACCAGTTGGGAAATGGGCGGGTTCACCGTCTTAGCAGCTGCGGGGGCACTTTTAGCGGCAATGATCGTGGGCAAGCTCGCCGGGGTGGCTATGGCCGGACGCCTGCTCGGCTGGGCCAACGGCGAGGCCTGGACGATTGGCTGGCTGCTCCAGACCAAGGCGCTGATCATGATCATCTTCGTCAACGTGCTGTTCGACAAGCAGGTGATCACCAGCGGGGCCTTCACCGCACTGCTGCTGGCAGCAGTAGGCAGCACCATGCTGACCATTCCGGTGGTGACCCCGGCGCTGCGAAAGTTGGGCCAGTCGCTTGGGCATGCCAGACCTCAATGAATTGGTGCAGCGACGAAGGCTGGCTTCTCGCTGCTGCCGGAGCAACCAGCTTCCAGTCAGGGCTTGCAACCAAACTCAGTGATCGCGGAACCACCTCACCGGGGTAAGCAGGTCGGTGAAGGTTAGGCCTTGTCTTACTGCAGGGCCGCGCTAGCAGCTGGTCTTGGAAGGCCAGTGCACGGAGCCACGGCCCCCAACCGTCATCGCGGGCCGTCTGCTGTGCGAATTACTCCGGCCAAAACCTCAATTTCTTAATTATTTAGCATATAGCGAGATTGGACCCTTGTTACGAGGGCCGGGCGTTCTTTATCGCTACGTCTGTCAGGGCCAAAGTCCACTACGCCTTTTTGCTGGAAATGGCCCCCAGTTGGGGGGCACCCGAATTAAGCATTGATCCGCTGGCCCCCAATGTGGCCCCCATTGCGAGGTGATTGCAGGCGAACGACATCGAACGCCAACGGTCAGGAAAGTGGAGCGGGTAGCGGGAATCGAACCCGCATAACCAGCTTGGAAGGCTGGGGCTTTACCACTAAGCTATACCCGCCCGGGGCGATATGCCACCTTGAGCGCGGACGCCTATGCGCCAAGGTCGCTCCCTTCGTCAATTGCTCCGTGCAAACCAGGACATTTCGTCGGTCAGCCGGCAGCGGTCTGAATTAGTGGCCGGGAAAGTCGATCAAGGATTCAACCACCAGGCCTTCAGCCCTTAACCGCTCGGCACCGGCCAGATCGGGCAGATCAATCACGAACAGCGCGTGGTCAACGACGGCCCCGGCCTGACGCAACAGCTTGGCTGCCGCCAGCGCCGTTCCGCCAGTTGCGATCAGATCATCAATGATCACCACCCGCTGACCCGCTACAATCGCCCCTGGATCGATTTCGAGACGGTCGGTGCCATATTCCAGGGCATAATCTATCCCCATGACCGGCACCGGCAGTTTGCCGGGCTTGCGGACCGGGACAAAACCTCGGCCCAGTTGGGCGGCCGCTGCAGCTCCAAAGATGAAGCCGCGCGCTTCCATACCGGCGATGGCCTGTGCTCCCGCGGCAGCTGCGCGATCGGCCAGATGGCCGACCGTGGCTGAGAGCCCCGGCCCGTTGCCAATCAGCGTAGTGATGTCGCGGAACAGGATCCCCGGTTTGGGAAAATCCGGAACCGTGCGGATCAGCGCCTTCAATTCGTCAACCGTCATGCGCGCTTCCCATGCTTGTTCGTGCTGTACTGACCCCAAGCAAAACGCCCCTCGCCGGTGGGCAAGGGGCGTTGTGATGCCGGTCAGGCGAAAGGGTCAGTGACCCTTCTTTTCTGCCCAGATATTGCGATAGGCCATGTAGCCCAGAACGGTGGCGAACAGCAGGAAGCCCAGCCACCACAGACCGGTCTGACGGCGCTGTTCGAGCTTGGGCTCGGCGGTCCAGACAAGGAAGGCAGTTACGTCGGTCGACATCTGCTCGACCGTAGCCTTGGTGCCATCGCTGTAGGTCACCTGGCCTTCGCCAGTCAGCGGCGCAGCCATCGCCAGGTTGAGGTTCTTGAAATAGGGGTTGTAATGCAGCCCGTCGCCGGTCTTGGCTTCGGGGAACTGCTTGAGCAGCTCGGCGGGCTGGGCCTGATAACCGGTCAGCAGCGAGTGCAGATAGGCAGCGCCATTCGGGCGAGCCTTGGTGATCAGCGACAGGTCGGGCGGCACGCCCAAGCCAGCATAGACCACCGGCGGGAACTTGTCGGCGGCAATGCCCGGACGGTCCTTGACCTCACCGGTCAGCGGGTCCTTGGCCGTAACGGTTGCCTTGCCGGCAATCGCCTTGATCTCGGCCTCGTTGTAACCCAGCGCGGCGAGGTCACGGAAGGCGACGTGCTTGATCGAGTGGCAGGCGGCGCAGACTTCCTGGTAAACCTTGAAGCCGCGCTGCAGCTGCTGGCGATCGAACTTACCGAACACGCCGTCGCTCGGCAGGTGGAGCGGCTCAGGCTTCTTGTAGAACACCTTTTCGGCCGTCAACGCCACCGGTTCGGTCGCGGCAGTATAAGCACCACGCACGAACGAATAGCCGAGCACCACGGTGAAGAAGGCACCGGCGAGGAGGGAGAGGATGCGGATCATGATATCGGTCTCTTTCCGTCTCGCGTTGGGTCAGGCTTTGGCCGCAGCCGGGCCGAGCACCGATTCGGTGATCGAGTAGGGCAGCGGTTCGGGCCGTTCGATCGAGGACACGATCGGCAGGATGATCAGGAAGTGCGCGAAGTAGTACAGCGTCGCGATTTGGCTGAGCATGATGTAGGGTTCTTCAGCGTGCGCGCCGCCGCAGATGAACAGGACGATCATCGACGGGATCAGGCCGAACCAGAAAAACTTCCGGTAGAGCGGCCGATAGTTCGACGAACGCACGGGCGACTTGTCGAGCCAGGGCAGCAGGAACCACACCAGGATCGCGGCGAACATGGCCAGCACACCCATCAACTTCGCCGGGATGAAGAAGAAGTCGAAGGTGAAGGCGCGCAGGATCGCGTAGAACGGCCAGAAATACCATTCGGGCACGATCAGCGCCGGGGTGCTCATCGGGTTGGCCGGAATGTAGTTGTCCGGGTGGCCCAGCATGTTCGGGGCGAAGAACACCACCGCGCTGTAGATCAGCATGAACAGGCCGACCGTCCAGCCATCCTTGGCGGTGTAATAGGGGTGGAACGGCACCGTATCGCTCTCGCTCTTCACTTCGACGCCCGTCGGGTTCGAGGAACCCGGGATATGCAGCGCCCAAACGTGCAGGATCACCACGCCCAGGATCACGAAGGGCAGCAGGAAGTGCAGCGAGAAGAAGCGGTTCAGCGCCGCATTGTCGGGTGCGAAACCACCCAGCAGCCAGTGCTGGATCGGCTCGCCAATCAGCGGGATGGCGCCGAACAGGCCGGTGATCACCTGGGCACCCCAGAAGCTCATCTGGCCCCAGGGCAGGACGTAGCCCATGAAGGCAGTCGCCATCATCAGCAGGAAGATCACCACGCCGAGCAGCCAGATCATTTCGCGCGGGGCCTTGTAGGACCCGTAATAGAAGCCGCGGAAGATGTGCAGGTAGACCACGACGAAGAAGGCCGAGGCCCCGTTCGCGTGAGCATAGCGCATCAGCCAGCCCCAGTTGACGTCGCGCATGATGTGCTCGGTCGAATCGAAGGCGACCAGCGTGTTGGGTGCATAATGCATCGCCAGAACCACCCCGGTGACGATCTGAATCATCAGGCACAGGCCGGCCAGGAACCCGAAGTTCCAGAAATAGTTGAGGTTGCGCGGCACTTCATAGCCGCCGCCTACGGCGCCGTAGATCAGCCGCGGAAGCGGCAGCTTCTCGTCCATCCACACCATGACGGGGTGGCTCGGCTTGTATTCGTTTGCCCAGGGAAAGCTCATGTCGGGTGCCCTCAACCGATCTTCACGACAGTGTCGGAAGTGAATTCATATTCCGGGACGACCAGGTTGGTCGGTGCCGGGCCCTTGCGAATGCGCGCGGCGGTATCGTAGTGCGAACCGTGGCAGGGACAGAAGTACCCGCCATATTCGCCCTTGACCTCGCCCTCGGCAGCACCCTGCGGCACGCAGCCCAGGTGGGTGCAAACGCCCATGGTGATCAGCCAGTTGCCGTGACCTTCCTTGGTCCGCTCAGCCAGGGTCTGAGGATCGCGCAGCGAACCGACATCGACCTTGTTGGCCTCTTCGATTTCCGCCGGGGTCAGATTGCGGATGAACACCGGCTGCTTGCGGAACACCGCCTTGATCGCCTGGCCTGGCGCAATCGCGCTGATATCCACTTCCGTCGAGCTCTGCGCCAGCACGTCGGCCGAAGCCGACATCTGGCTGATCAGCGGGTAAACGATAGCGAGCCCGCCAACGCCGGCCGCGCTGACCGCAGCAATATTGATGAAATCGCGCCGCCGCACACCATCGGTCGAGGTGCCTTCAAGTGTGCCCGTGCCAGCATTTTCAGCCATGGTCGAACCTATCCTGCCTTCTTGCGGGTAACCCGGAAAGTGCTGCAGCGCCCCCGATGGTCGACCCAAGTTCTTTGCCCAGGAAGCCCCCTTCCTGTCTCCACAGTCCCGGGCACCTAGGACACCCGAACCTGCGATTTGGCGCGCCTGATAGACGCAAGCTCGCCCTCTGCCAACAGCGATTTTTGCACTGGCGAATGCATAGCCTGCAAGCTCATCCCGGCAGGCCGATCAACGAGATTTGCCGCCCGTAGTCTGGCTCTCCGCGATGAGTGGCGCGGCGAAACGAGAAGAAGCGCTCAGCATCGACATAAGTGTCAAGGTTGAGCCGCTCGACGGCGCCAATTCCGGCCGCGATCAGTCGCCCGGCAACGTAGCCCTCAAGATCGAACTGCCAGCGGCCGGTCCGCCCGGGCTCGAAAAACTGCACATTTTCACCGTCAGCGGCCACTAGCCGGTCGTGAAATCCGCCATCCACCTCATAGCTGGGCTGGGCGATGCATGGGCCGATTGCCGCAACGATCCGGTCACGTTGGGCTCCGAGCACTTCCATTCCGGCAATCGTTGCATCGGTCACTCCGCTGACCGCCCCCTTCCATCCGGCATGGGCGGCCCCGATTACACCGGCCACCGGATCGGCAAGCAAGACCGGCGCGCAATCGGCCGTCACGACCCCCAACAGCAGGCCCGGCCGATCCGTGACAAGCGCATCGGCGTGCGGCCGCTGGGCATCGGGCCACGGCTCCATGGCCATGACACAGTCCGCCGAATGGACCTGATAGACAGTCGCCAGCGGCGCGCCGGGCAGCACCGCAGCCGCAGCCCGGGCCCGATTCTCGGCCACGGCAGCTGGTTCATCGCCGGTGCCAAGGCCGACGTTGAGCCCGGATACCACACCGGTCGACACACCTCCCCGACGCCCCAGAAAGCCATGCGGCAGCCCTCCAAGCAGTGCGGCCCGGTTGATTTCGACAGGTTCAGTCAAGGCTCTTGCTCACTTGCTCGTAAGTGTCCTTTGACAAGGCCGGAGCAGCGAGGATCCGTTCCAGTTCAGCGCGCATCAAGGCCGCCCGGCCCGGCTCGATCCGCCGCCAGCGCCCCAGCGGGGCAACAAATCGCGCGGCCGTTTGTGGGTTGAGTGAATCAAGCGCGAGAATGAGGTCGGCAATAGAGCGGTACCCCCGGCCATCGGCCGCGTGGAACGCGCCCGGATTGGCCGCAAGCGCCATATAGAGCGCTCGGGCGCGATTGGGGTTGGTCAGGGTAAAATCGGGGTGCCTTGCCAGCGCCTCGACATGATCGAGCACCCGGGGGTGCAGCGAACCGGCCTGGAGCGAAAACCACTTGTCGATAACCAGCGCATTGCCGGCAAACCGCTGGTAGAAGGCTGCAAGCTTGGCCTCGCGCAGCGGATGGTCAAGACCCGCGAGCACCATCGTTGCGCTCTGTCTGTCGGTCATGTTGTCGGCCGCGTCGAATTGCGCGGCGGCCAGCTCGGCTGCCAGCGCAGGGACACCTGCGGCGAGGTAAACCAAAGCCTGCGCCTTGACCTTGCGCGCGCCCCGCGCCTCGGCCGAAAGGCTGTAAGGCACGGCGCTGGCGCGGGTGTGGAGCGCGACCAGGGCGTCTTGCAGTTCGCTGCCAAGGTAAGCCTTCAGCCCCTCGCGCTCGGCCCGGATCGCGCCGGGATCGGCGGCGGCGAACTGTTCGGCCAGATAGGTTTCCCCCGGCAGCGCCATCAGCTCGCCGCGCATCAGGTCATCCAGCGCAGGATCGGCGATCACTGCGCCCAGCGCCGTGGCGATTGCTGCGCGCCCGTCCGGATCGGCCTTGCCCGAGCCGATCACCGCGACCAGGTGCTGCACCACCAGCTGCTGCAGCGCCTCGTAGCGGGCGAAGGGATCGTCATCATGGGCGGCAAGGAACATCAGGTCAGCCGCCGTCAGGTCGGCATCGACATTGACCGGCGCCGAGAAGCCGCGCCCCAGCGACAGGACCGGGCGCTCGGGAAATCCGGCAAACTTCAACTCGACTTGAGGTTCACTCAGCGTAACCAGTTGTTCACCATGGTGTTTCCCGCTTTTCCGGTCGAACAGGGCCAGCCGCAGCGGGATCACCATCGGCTGCTTAGCCGGTTGGCCGGGCGTGGGAGGGACTGCCTGTGACAAGGTCAGCGTGGCCGTTTCGCCCTCGTGCGAAAGCCGCGCGGTGACCTTCGGCGTGCCGGCCTGGCTGTACCACAAGCGAAACTGAGTGAGGTCGACCCCCGCCCCGTCCTCGATCGCCTTTACGAAGTCCTCGCAGGTCGCTGCTTCGCCATCGTGGCGGTCGAAATAGAGGTCGCAGCCCTTGCGGAACCGCTCGGTCCCAACCATCGTGCGCATCATCCGGATGACTTCGGCGCCCTTGTTGTAGACCGTGGCGGTGTAGAAGTTGGAGATCTCCTGATAGGCATCGGGCCGGATCGGGTGCGCCAGCGGCCCCGAGTCCTCGGGAAACTGGGCGCTGCGCAGCACGCGCACGTCCTCGATCCGCTTCACCGGTTCGCTCCCCATGTCGGCACTGAACAGCTGGTCGCGCAGCACGGTGAAGCCTTCCTTGAGGCTGAGCTGGAACCAGTCGCGGCAGGTGACACGATTGCCCGACCAGTTGTGGAAGTATTCGTGGGCGACCACGCCCTCGATCCCGTCATAATCCATGTCGGTGGCAGTTTCGGGATCAGCCAGGATGTAGCGGGTGTTGAAGACGTTGAGTCCCTTGTTCTCCATCGCCCCCATGTTGAAATCGCTGACAGCGACGATGTTGAACAGGTCAAGATCGTATTCGCGGCCGAACACCTCCTCATCCCACTTCATCGAATCCTTGAGCGCCTGCATCGCGTGATGCGTGCGGTCCTGATCGCCCGCGCGGACCCAGATGTTCAGATCGACCTTACGTCCGCTCATCGTGGTGAAGGTATCGTGGTTGGCGACGAGATCGCCGGCAACCAGCGCGAACAGGTAGCTCGGCTTGGGCCAGGGATCGTGCCATTCGGCCCAGTGGGTGCCATTCGGGCCATCGCCCGAAGTGGTGCAATTGCCGTTAGACAGCAGCACCGGGAACAGCGCCCTGGGTCCGCTCATCCGCACCGCATAGACCGAGAGCACATCGGGCCGGTCGGGGAAGAAGGTGATCCGGCGGAACCCTTCGGCCTCACACTGGGTGCAAAGCATCCCGTTCGAGGCATAGAGCCCCATCAACTGGGTATTGGCGGCGGGGTTAAGCGCGGTTTCGATCTCCACCACATGGCGCTCGCCCGGCAGGTCAATCACCAGGTCCGGCCCATCCATCCGCCAGTCATCGCGCGGCGCGCCATCGACCAGCACGCAGCGGGCCGCGATCCCGTCGCCATTAAGACGCAGCGCCTGGTCGGCACCGCTCCGCACCACCGACAAGCGGGTGCGAACCGTCGTCGCATCAAGGCCCAACACGAAATCGAGCGCGATTTCCGGCACCAGCCAGGCGGGCGGCTGATAGTCCTCGCGGCGGATCACGGGCGGGGCGGCGGGGGGTGCTGTCATCGCGTCCATCTCCCACCAATGCCGTTCGCATCGAGCGAAGTCGAGATGCTGCGCGCAAGTGTCTCGACTTCGCTCGATGCGAAGGGGTAGTGAGGCGGGGATGCAACGCCTGTTCATCTTTGGTCTTGGCTACACAGCCGCGCGCCTGGCCGCCGCAATGGAGGCGCGGGGGTGGGAAGTGATCTCCACGGGCAGCGCCGGGACCCTGCGGTTCGACGATGCCGCCAATGTGCGACTGGCGCTGGCCGATACCGACCAGGTGCTGTCCTCCGTTCCGCCCGGCGCCGATGGCGATCCGGTGCTGCAGGCCTATGGCGCGGACTTGACGGGCAAGCCGCTGACCTATCTGTCCTCCACGGGCGTCTATGGCGACACACAGGGCGCCTGGGTCGATGAAAGCGCGGCCGTCGGCACCGGTCGCCGCACCGCCCGGGCCGAGGCCGATGGCGAATGGCTGGCGCGCGGCGCCCGGGTGCTGCGGCTGCCGGGTATCTATGGCCCCAGCCGGTCGGCACTGGAACGGGTCGAGGAGGGGAAAGCCCACCGGGTCGACATCGCCGATCAGGTGTTCAGCCGGGTCCATGTTGACGACATCGTCAGTGCCGCCGTCCTGGCGCTCGAGGCCCCGGCGGGTGCCTATAACGTCAGCGACGACCTGCCGTGCAGCCAGAACGAAGTGATCGAGCACGCCTGCGCGCTGCTCGGCCTGCCCCGGCCGCCGCTGCAATCGCTCGATGAAGCGGGTCTGTCCCCCATGGCCCGCGCCTTCTATGCCGAGAACCGCCGCGTCGCGAACGGCAAGGCGAAGCGCGTGCTGGGCTGGCAACCGCGCTATCCGACCTATCGCGAGGGTCTGGCGGCGCTACTTGCGGCCCGATAGGGCCACCAGCAACCCGGCCATGGCCAGCACTGCCCCGCCTGCGGCCAGCAGGCTCCACTGGTAACCTTCGAACAGGGTGGACAGCACCATCGCCACCACCGGAACCGCCACGCCGTTGTAAGCTGCTGGCCCCGGCCCCCATTCGCGGATCAACTGGGTATAGAGCGGAAAGGTCAGGGCTGAACCGACCAGGCCCAGATAGACGATCCCCGCCAGATAGCCCGGCCGCGGATCGATCGTCGGTGCGCCGACCGCAACCACGGCATAGCCGGCGCTGGCGATCACGCCCCAGAACATTCCCCAGCCCATCAGGGACAACACGGGCACGCCCTTGGCCGTATCGGTGGCCTGCAACAGGTTGCCGACCGACACCGACATAATGGCAATGACGACGAGCACAACGCCGGTCGTCACCCCGCTGTTCGGCGGCGCGATGCGGTATTCGTGCAGCATCAGCAGCGTTATGCCGGCCAGCGCAATCGCCGATCCGGCCATGAAGCGCCGGGTGATCGTGGCGCCCAGCACCAACCGCGCGAGGATCGCGTTGGGCACGATCATCAGCGCAAAGACCACCGCGACCAGGCCCGAGGTGAGATAGTGCTCGGACTGGTAGATCAGCTGGAAGTTGAGACTGAACTGGAACAGCCCCATGGCGATAGCCAGGCGCTGTTCGCGCGCTGTCAGCCGCAGCCGCTCACCGCGCAGGGCGGCAAAGGCCAGCATGGCCCCGGCGGCCAGGATGAATCGCCAGACTACCGACCATGCTGGCGGCACCGCGCTGATCTGGTCCTTGATCACCAACCAAGTTGATCCCCAGACCAGCGCGAGGAAAATGAATGCCGCGATCGAACGCGGCGTCAATGTGACCCCGCTCACAGCCCGGCACTCACAGCGCAGCGATCGCGCGGGCGAGCGCAGTGACGTGTTCCTGAGGGCTGTTCCAGGCCGTCACCAACCGCGCTGCGTCCTGACCCCAATCATAGAACGAGAAGCCGTGCGACCGCAGAGTCTCGCGCTCCGGCGCCGCCAGACGAAGGAACACCTCGTTGGCCTCTACCGGGTGGAGCAGGCGATCCTTGGCTGCACCCGCCAGTTCCTGCGCGGCAGCGTTGGCGTGCCGCGCATTATCCAACCATAGGTCGCCCTCAAGCATGGCCAGTAGCTGTGCTGCCAGGTAACGGCCCTTCGACTGCAGGTGCCCCGCCCGCTTGCGGCGGTAACGCGCCACATCGGCCAGTGCCGGATCGAAGAATACCAAGGCTTCGGCGCTCATCCCGCCGTTCTTGATCATCCCGAAGCTGAGTGCAGCCGCCCCCTGGCACGCGTCCCAGGGGGTGCAACCCAAGTGCGCAACCGCGTTGCCGAACCGCGCGCCATCGACATGCAGCGGCAAGCCGCGTGCCGCGCAGAACTGGGCAATCGATGCTATTTCTGCCGGCTGGTAAGCCCGGCCATATTCGCTGGCCTGGGTGATCGAAACGGCGTGTGGCTGCACCTGGTGGACATCATCCCGAATCGGATCGATCACCGCCGCGATTGCCGCCGGGGTCAACTTTGCACCCTCGCCCTCGGCCAGCAGCAGCTTGGCACCGTGCAGGTAGAAGCCGGGCGCACCCCCCTCATCAACCTCAATATGGGCCTCGCGGTGACAGACCACGCCGCCATGTGGCTGGACCAGGCTGGCCAGCGCCAGACAGTTGGCCGCCGTGCCGGTGGCTGCCCACAGCACCGCACAGTCGCGCCCGAACACCGCCGAGAAGGCCGCATCAAGGCTCTGGCTCAGAACATCGCCGTCATAAGGCGAATCGGCAGCATCGGCCGCCTGCATCGCGCGCCACAGCGCGGGATGAACAGAGGCGGCATTGTCGGAAAGGAACTGCATGGCCATACTCGTGCCTTATGGCGACAAGCTGCGCCGTCAAGCATCAGGAGTCGAGCATGGCCGAAGTGACTATTTCTCGCCACGGGTCCGATAGCGCCGGAGAATACCATGCGCATATCCCCGGCGAGACGGCAATTGGCCGGCTGACCTGGTCCGAACACAATGGCGCGCGGATCGCCGAACACACGTTGGTCCCGCCTGAGATCGCCGGGCGCGGCATTGCTGCGCTGCTTGTCGAAGCACTGATCGCCGATGCTCGCGAGCTGGGCTTCAAGGTCATTCCGGCCTGCAGCTATGTCGCCGCGCAGTTCAAACGCCACGCGGAATGGACCGACCTGCGCGCGTAAGATCAGGAAAAGTCCTTAGCCAGCCGCTTAACCATCCTTCACCCCAATGCGCGTAAGCTTCGCTCATGGGGTTCGCTTCTCATCTTTACCATCGTGTGCCGACCGGCCGCCGGGGCGATCCGCGCCTGCGACTGACCTTGCCTGCGGAGCTGATCACGCTCAATGGCCAGGGCGCGGCACAGATCGAGAACCTGTCGCTCAGCGGCGCACGGGTGGCGACTCACCTTGCCCTGAATCCCGGCTCATCCTGCCTGCTTCGCTGGTTGGACCAGGAGGTCTTTGCGATCGTCAAGTGGGCCCGCAACAATCGCTGCGGGCTGATATTCGACGAGCATCTGAGCGAAGATACCTTGCTGCGGACGCGTAACATGGAAGCGCAAGCCCAGCGTGTCGAGGAAGAACGCCGGCAGCATTCGGCCCGCGATTTCGTGAACGGCCGGGGCCGCGGCAGCATCAGCGACTAATTTCGGCAGCCCGGAAACGAATGGTGCTGCTGGGGAGGATTGAACTCCCGACCTCAGCCTTACCAAGGATGCGCTCTACCACTGAGCTACAGCAGCCAACCATTCGGATAGCCCGCAGCGGCAAGGCCGGTCCGGGCAGGGGCGCGCTATTGGCCGCACCCCCTTGCTTTGTCAAGCACGAGCCTGATAGCGCTGCCTGATTGACCATGGGTAAAGAAACCGAACTGTCGCGCGAGGAGCGCCTGGCCGCAAAACTGCGCGAGAACCTGCGCCGCCGCAAGGAACAGGCCCGGGAGCTTTCGGGCGCGAATCCGCCCCCTTCCCAAAGACCCAGACCCCCGCTAGGGGCGAGTGCTTCTAAGACTTTTGCGGAGCCAAGCCCTTGCCGCGCCTGATTCTCGTCCGTCATGGCCAGTCCCAGTGGAACCTCGAAAACCGCTTCACGGGCTGGTGGGATGTTGACCTGACCGCCAAGGGCGAGGAAGAGGCTCGCGCTGCGGGTGCCCTGCTCAAAGCAAAGGGCATGCTGCCGAGCCTGGCCTTTACCTCGCTCCAAACCCGCGCGATCCGCACGCTGCACCTGGCATTGGAATCGGCCGGGTGGGTGTGGATTCCTGAAACCAAGGACTGGCGACTGAACGAGCGGCACTATGGTGGGCTAACCGGGCTAGACAAGGCCGAAACGGCGGCCAAGCACGGCGAAGAACAGGTCAAGATCTGGCGCCGCAGCTTCGATATTCCGCCGCCGGTGCTGGAAGACGGTTCCGAATTCGATCTCAAGGCCGACCCGCGCTATGCTGGGATCGCCATTCCCAATACCGAAAGCCTCAAGGATACGATCGCCCGGGTCCTGCCGTATTACGAAAGCGCAATCGCCCCGGCGCTGCGCGCGGGCGAAACGGTGCTGATCGCCGCGCATGGCAATTCGCTGCGCGCGCTCGTCAAGCACCTCTCGGGTATTTCCGATGCCGAGATCACCGGGCTCGAAATCCCGACTGGCCAGCCGATCGTTTATGAGCTTGATGACGCACTTACGGCGATCGAGCGCTACTATCTGGCGGAGCGCTGAGCCATGGCGGCTCCTGTCGCAATTGTTATGGGCAGCCAGTCCGACTGGCCGACCATGAGCCGCGCAGCCGAAGCGCTGGATAAGCTGGGCGTGGCTTATGACGCACGGATCGTTTCCGCCCATCGCACCCCGCAGCGACTGGTCGCCTTTGCCGAAGGCGCGGCCGACGAGGGCTTCAAGGTCATCATCGCCGGAGCGGGCGGAGCAGCGCACCTCCCGGGCATGGTGGCGAGCATGACCCACCTGCCGGTGCTGGGCGTACCGGTCCAGTCCAAGGCCCTGTCGGGCCAGGACAGTCTGCTGTCGATCGTACAGATGCCGGCCGGGATCCCCGTCGGCACCCTGGCGATCGGCGAGGCCGGCGCGACCAACGCCGGGCTGCTGGCCGCAGCGATCCTGGCCACGACCGATCCTGCTCTGACCGAGCGGCTCAAGGCTTATCGCGCAGCGCAGAGCGCCAGCGTGGCCGAGCGGCCGAGTTGAGCTGATGATCCCGCCCGGCGAGACCATTGGCATTCTCGGGGGGGGCCAGCTCGGGCGAATGCTGGCCATGGCCGCCGCCCGGCTGGGCTACCGGGTGCATATTTTCGCGCCGGAAACCGATTCGATTGCCGCCGATGTGGCTGCGCAGTTTACCTGCGCAGCGTGGGACGATCAGGCCGCACTGACTCGCTTTGCCGCAGACTGCGCGGTGGTGACCTACGAGTTCGAAAATGTACCCGTCGGTCCGCTGAAGGCGCTGGGCGGTATTCCCCTGCTGCCAGGCGCCCATGCCCTGGAAGTGGCGCAAGACCGGCTCAGCGAAAAGCGCTTCGTGGAAGGGTTGGGCGGTCGCCCGGCGCCCTTCGCAGCGGTTGACACCGCCGAGGACCTCGAACGGGCGCTCGATACAATTGGCTCACCCGCAATTCTCAAGACCCGGCGCGATGGCTATGACGGCAAGGGCCAGTGGCGGATCATGAGCGATCATGAGGCCGAGGGGATCCGCCTCGGCGACCAGCCGCTGGTGTTCGAAGGGTTCATCGATTTCAGTCATGAGTTCAGCGTGATCCTGTGCCGCGCACAAGACGGCAGCGTGGTGTTCTGGGACAGCGCCGAAAACGTCCACAAGGGCGGAATTCTTGACCGCTCGGTCGTACCGGCCGGTCCCGAAGTGGCAGCGCAGGTTCCGGCCACACGGGAGCTTGCCGGAAAGGTTGCTGCCGCGCTCGACTATGTCGGGGTGCTGACCCTGGAATTCTTCGCCACCAAAGACGGGCCGGTGTTCAATGAGATGGCCCCGCGGGTCCACAATTCAGGCCACTGGACCATCGAAGGCGCGCTCACCAGCCAGTTCGAAAACCACATCCGCGCGATCTGCGGTCTGCCGCTGGGCGATCCGGCGCTGGCCGCCAAGGGAGTCGAGATGTGGAACCTGATTGGCGACGAGGCGCACGACTGGGCCCCGATCCTGTCCGACCCACGCAATCACCTGCACCTCTATGGCAAGGCCGCCGCCCGGGCCGGGCGCAAAATGGGCCACGTGACCCGGCTGACCTTATGATTGCCGTTGCCCAGCCAGTGACCCGGCCAGCCCGCCAGCCCGACCCGGCCACCCGTGGCGGGGCACCCTTTGAGCGGACAGGAATA
>Ga0315901_10002785_pt1 | contig 23542 bp, 22 predicted proteins | sample LakEriMetagenome_10_FD_203761 | JGI IMG/M metagenome (GOLD analysis project Ga0315901, IMG submission 203761) | Freshwater fungal communities from buoy surface, Lake Erie, Ohio, United States - Buoy 2 MA116 | ecosystem: Environmental > Aquatic > Freshwater > Lake | place: USA: Lake Erie, Ohio... | reverse complement strand
GCGCTGGACCCAATTTTTCTTGATTTTTCCTTGTACTTCATTGCGATTACCAAAGAGAACTAGGCTAGCGGGAGGATGAGTGTGTTCCAGGCTAAGCATTGAAGCATCTTTAGCTACTCCAAGTCCAAAGGGAATCCCAGCCATTTTTCTCGACAAAAAGAGTGGCAGGTCACTTGCAGTAAAACCAAACTCATCTAGTGGAATAACTGAAGCACTATTTGTCTTTACTGTGGCTGTACCGTGTTTCTTTAAATTGGCGGAATTAAAGAGCTCGATTTCATGACAGGTGATTGCAGGGTCACTTGTAACATTTAAAACCAATAGGTAGTTATCTATATTACTGAATTGAATAAATGGATGAAATGTGAGCATGGAAGCTTTACTTGGAAGTGGATAGATCTCTGCCTGATAAGAAGTTTGAGCACTCCCAGTTAAAAAACCACTCGTACACCGCCACTCAGGAACATTTGAAAACCAATAGGGATTCTTGGGCAAGACCTCAAGTTTTGGTGTAAGTTGTTGAACTGTTGGATAAAAGAGGCAAACACCAGTCTCCAAGATCTCTGGCTTTATCGAGGAGGAAAATATACGCACACATTCCCCGTGGTCAATTTTGAATTTAAGTTCGCTTCTCCAGAATTTTCCATCAGGCCATAGAGCGTAAATATTCATCGTTCTCGAGTCACGATTTTCCCAATTATTTGCCGGGCAATAAACTATCTCTAGGAAACCTTCGAGATCTAGGCACTTAAAAAGAGGAAAAAACACACTTTAAGCATAAGATAGAGGTGGTGCGGACGCAAGAGGATTGAAGGTGAGAAAATTTGGTGTTCGGAATTGTAAGAAAATTTATAGGTCTCTTTGGTGGTGTCCCCATTCGAGTTTCAGTAGGTCGATGTCTACAGATTAATAGGGGATCTTCGATTGTTTTTGGTAAAAATGTAAAATTAGGAAATCAAAATATAGTAACAGCTCGAGGCGGGCGAATTATTCTAGGGAACTCCTTTAACTCTAATGACAGAGTGATACTCAATGCAGACATTGGAGGCACTCTTTCTTTTGGTGACAACTGCCTCGTTGGGCCAGGTTGTATCTTTCGAACAACAAACCATAAGTTTGATGATCCAGACGAACTAATCAGAAATCAAGGACATGAAATTTTAGATATAAAAATAGGAAATGATGTTTGGTTTGGATCAAATGTTGTGGTGTTGCCTGGAGTTTCCCTGGGTAATGGGTGTGTAGTCGGGGCAGGCGCTGTAATTACAAAAAGCTTTAATGACTTTGTTATTTTAGCTGGAGTACCAGCGCGAATTGTGGGATCGCGAAAAACTTAAATACGCTTTCTAATTACCGCAATGTATTTGCTTCCAGCTAGAAGATTATTAAATCGTCTTCCTAGCCGCTTCATAATTAGGTCGTAACTGATTATTCCTTCGTTAGCAAGAGCACTTAAGATTGAAATAGATGACAAATCCACATTTTTCTCAATGAATGGCTTCCTAAGATAGATGTCATCACAGACTACATATCCTTCTGGCCGCACCAATCTAATGGCATTGACAATATCACTTATTGTGTAAGGGCTTAAGTGATTGCCGTCTACCCAAATTAAGTCATAAGATCTTGAAAAATTTAGAAGGCTTAACGAATTCACCGTGAGAAAATTGACATTGGGAAGTGAATAATTTTTATCTCCAGAATTTTCAAATCCATATGAATACACACTATTGCGCCTAATTTCTTCTTGACTTAAGTCAAGAGAATCGATTTCAGAATTCGGAAATAGGTAGCCAAGAAATTTGGTGGTGTTTCCCTGGAAAGTACCGATCTCAAGAATTCTTTTGAAATTTTCTCCCCTTGCCGCCATTGAAGCGAAAAGAACTAAATGTTCACTTTCCATTAATCCAATCTTTGTGGCATTTAAAGAAGCAATTTTGGAGTTAGTTTCCTTGAACAAATCGATTGCCATCTCTCTGTTAAAACCCATACTCGCGAATATTGCGATTTGCTTATGAACTAACGCATCAATCGGAGTTGCGCTGATAAACCGATGTAAGAATGATTGTAAGGCTCTTCTCATGCAAAAGAGCATACACTTTTGACCATTTGAAGAGGTAAATCCCATGAATCTGAAGAGGCGATTACGTTAGACTTAAGGGGTGGACACGTCAGAGTTTAAGAATTTTATGGCGGATGTTCCTACATGTGTTGCTATCGTGGCAACCATTACCGAGTCCGGACTACAAGCTTGTACTGTTTCATCGGTAACCAGTTTTGACATCCAAAGACCAGGAATGATGATTGTCCTTCAAAGCAACTCCAGAACTCTTAAGGCTATAAAGGAATCTGGGACATTTTCTGCAAATATCCTCGACATAAATCAAGTTCCCCTAGCGGTCCATTTCTCTTCCAAGGAAAAGGATTTAAACTTTGGTGGAAAAGCAGTATTTGAGATTGATAATGAGACCATTATGCCATTTTTAAAGAACTGTAAAAGAGTTGTATTTTGTAAAGTGGAAAAGGTGGTGAATCTTGAAAATTCATCAGTAGTTTTTGGTAACGTGATGGCAATTTTGAGTTCCATTAATAATACGCCTCTAATTTACTTTAGGAGAAAATATTTTGCCTTAGGTGATTTATTGGCCTAAATCCATAAGTTCAGCTTGTTTCTGAAAATTAGGGACCAATCTCTTCACTTCGTCAAAACTCCCCTGCGCCATTAACTTCCCTGCTTCGAGATAAATCACTCGGTCCGCTCGTTTGGCCGTTGATAAACGGTGAGCAATAACTATGAGGGTCACTTCTCCTCTTAGCCCATTTATCGCCTCTGACACTTCATACTCAGTCTGACTATCGAGAGCGCTGGTTGCTTCATCAAGGAATAAAACTCGAGGCTTAGTCAGAAGAGCTCGCGCAATTCCAAGTCTCTGCTTCTGGCCTCCACTTAACTTGATTCCTCGATCTCCCAGAAGGGTTGATAGACCATCGTCTAGAGATGAGATGAAGTCTGCTATCTGAGCTTTTTCAAGAGCGTGCCAGATATTAATTTCCGGAATCTCGTCGACGGAAAAGCCAAGAGCAACATTCGCCGCGACGGTAGCATTGGAAATATACATTTCTTGAGGAACATAACCAATTGCTCCCGGCCACATTTGAATGGATTCTTTCGGGCTTACTCCCGAAATCTTAACTTCGCCGATCTGTGGAGTTAACAGCCCCAGCATTAGGTCAATTAGAGTAGTTTTGCCTGAACCCGAAGGACCTACTAGTGCAATTGATTCGCCAGGTTCTATAACAAGGCTTGTACTTTCTAGCGTTTGAGAATTGGAGAGAGGATACCGAAAGGCGACATTGGCTAATTCAATCTTGGGTTGGAAATCATGATGCTCGTTTTTGAATTTCTCTAAATCATCATCTATTGATGGGAGATTCTTGATTTCCGAGATTAAAGTCAGAGTTGAATCAGTTCTACCCCAACTATTATTAAGGTTGAGAAATCCTTGTTGGATACGCAGAACTGCCGGAGCTAGACGTGAGCCAGCTGCCATAAAAACAGAAAGGGTGGTAACGGCATTGATTGCATCTGACAAGAGAAATTGAGCTCCCGCCACCATAAAGGCGGACACAAAAATTGCAGATTCAATCACATATTTCCCCATGAACGGCATAAAATTATATTCAGCCAAAGCAGTTGAAACCTTGCCTCTGGAGTCTTGGAAATTTTGTTTATAGTAAGCAAGTCTGCCCATTGAAGCAATTTGCCTAAAGGATGTTAATACATCAACTAAAGACTCTCTTGAGGAAATTTCTAATCCAGTGTACGAAACACCAAGAGCTCTCGACCTAACGGTTGTGAGTTGATGGAGAACCCAAGACATTCCTCCCACTACTATACATGCAATAATCGTCATGGGAAGGCTGACGTAAACGAGAGCTCCCAATACGAAGATTAGCAACGCAGCATCAGCGATCACCGATACTGCGGATCCAATCACTCTAAGAGTTAGTGTTTCAATCCCCGTGGTTAGGGAGTATATGTATTGCTGTGAACTGTACTTTCCAAGGTCGGTGAGAGGCTGAGCTAGGACCTTGCCAAACAAGCATGTCGCAATCTCGGCTGCACAACGTCCCAAGAAGTTTAGGGTCCTTCTTATAAAGAACATTGATAGTACAGTTCTAATAATGAAGACAGCCAGAGCGAGTGTTGCCAGAACTGCCGTTTGGGATTGAAAGGAGGAGGAGCCAAGGTTAAGCGCATTTAGAATTCGCTCGACTGTGCCTCCCGGAGTCTTTGAGTTAATCCCCGTTACCGCCAATGAGGCTACTAGGCCAAACAATGCAATTCCTAATAAATCTAAAAAACTTAATAGAATCTGTACCAATGCAATCTGCTTAATTTTTCTCTGTTCTCGCCAACCCAAAAGTGCAAAGGCGGATTTCACAACCCTTAGCAGTTCGGAATTTACACGAAAATTTGGTTTCATGGCCTCAAGGATAATGCTTAATCTTAGGCAAAATCACACATTCGAACCTAGGTAATGATAATCTGACCCCAGAGTTTTCCCCCGAGCCCAGGAGAGAAATGTCTTCAAGAGTTATTGAGGTTGGATATGGCAAGGTTAAGCGTGTCAAGATTGGTGGAGGGGGAAAATTAGCACTTATCGGTGGTCCATGCGCAATTGAAAACAGAGAACACGCCTTTATGATGGCTGAGCGCATTGGCAAAATTTGCGACGAATTAGATGTGGATTGGATATACAAATCATGCTACGACAAAGATTGTCGCTCCTCCCCAGATAGCTTTCATGGGTGTGGAATTGAAGATGGGCTCCAAATACTCTCTGATATTCGAGATGAGTTTGGAATTCCAGTGACTTCGGATTTTTCAGATCCTGCTTGGGCAAAGCAGACCGGTGAAGTCTGTGATTTAGTCCAAGTCCCTGCCTATCTATGTAGACAAACATCTATTCTTAAAGCTGCAGCAGCTACCGGTCGCCCGATCCACTTGAAAAAAGGTCAATTTATGAGCCCTTGGAATATGGCCAACTCTGTAAAAAAATTAGAGTCAGCTGGTGCAGATCAAATACTTCTTACCGATAGAGGAACTTTCTTTGGCTACAACATGCTAGTAAATGACATGCGCTGTTTACCGATAATGCAGAAAACTGGTTATCCGGTTTGCTATGACGCCACTCATTCAATTCAAATGCCAACCTCGATGGGCGATATCTCTGGAGGGCAGAGAGAATTTATCCCCTATCTCACCAGGGCAGCAGCAGCATGCGGTATTGATGCCCTTTTTGCAGAGATTCACAATGATCCAAAGAATGCAAAGTCTGATCCAAATACAGTTCTAAACGTAAAGGATTTAAAGCACGTGTTAGGACAAGCCAAAATTATGCATGAAATGAGATTAGAGCTTCTTGAAAAGTTTGGACCAGATAATGTCGAGTAATCAAAGTGTAGAGTCAAGATTAATACCACTAAGTAAACTTCCTCTAATCAGCAAGGAAGATAACCTCAAGAAAGCCTTGGATTTGATGACGGAAAAGCGATTAGGCATCGCATTGATTATTGATTCTGATAAGAAACTCCTAGGTGTCCTAACTGATGGGGATCTTCGAAGGCTCTTACTAACTCGTCAGGATCCACTTCCTGCTCTTCTAGTATCACCCGCTATTACCTATGGGAATAAAAGCCCAAAATCAATCTCTGTCGATACCACAATTGACTTAGCAAGAGAAAAAATGGTAGCTGAAGAAATTTGGGACCTACCCGTTGTCTCGCCCGATGGAGTAGTTCTCGGTTTAGTACATAGACATAGTCTCGGTTAATCTCTGTGTTGACCAGTCTCTCTAACAGTTTGAAGGTTAAGTTAAATAGTCGCCAATTGGTCTTTGGATCCTGGGTTTCTTTCTCTCACCCATCAATTACCGAGATATTTGCCGCTCAAAAATTTGATTTTCATGCTATCGACATGGAACACACAACGATTTCTTTAGAGCAAGCACAGAGAATAATCGCTGCAAGTCAATTCTATTCAGTTCCCTGTCTTCCACGACCAGTTTCTCACTCCAATGATTATGTTAAGCCTCTACTGGACTCAGGTGCCAATGGAATCATCGCTCCTCTAATTCATGATGAGAAAGATTCTCAAGGAATTATTGACTTGATAAAGTTTCCACCACTTGGGAAGCGAAGTTTTGGCGTGAACCGCGCCCATGGATATGGTTCCACCTTCACCTCTTACCTATCCGACTGGAATAGCTCTTCAATCTATATAGCCCAGATTGAGAGTCTGTCAGGCCTAAAAAATATAGACAGCATCTTAAAGAACCCAGATTTAGATGGTGTCATGATCGGACCTTATGACATGTCGGGATCTCTTGGAGTTCCCGGACAAATCTCTCACCAGAAAATGATAGCTGCCGAAAGAGAAATTATTGAAGCATGCAAATCTGCAAATAAGTCCTGTGGAACTCAAATTGCAGAATTTTCTCCAGAAAATATTGAGATTGCCCTTGAAAAGGGATACACATTTATTATCGCCTCATCAGATCTATTTGTATTGAACTCATGGGCCGAGAGAGCGGGCCAGTTTATGAATTCCTATAGGAATTAAATTGAGTCTCGAGTTATTTTCTTGCAAAGAAAAAGTTGCCGTTGTAATTGGTGGAGGGGGCCACATTTGCTCACGGTTAGCTGAGGGGCTAGCGGCGGCAGGAACGCAGGTTGTTGTGGCCGACCTAAGGCTTGAAAAGGCCGAGAAGGTTTGTAATGAAATAAATGAACGCTTTGCTAACTCAACTAGAGCCATACAGGTTGATGCAAGTAGTCTAACTTCGCTGACCAAACTCCTCAATGATGTTCTAAGTTTCTACCAAGGTATTGATGTAGTAGTTAACGGCGCAGGTATCAATAGCCCGAAGCCATTTCTTGAAATAACTGAAGATGAGTGGCACCAAGTAGTCGATTCACAGTTAACAGCAACTTTTTTTGGGTGCCAAGTATTTGGACGTCATATGCTCAAAAATGGCAAGGGATCAATAATCAACATTTCCTCGGCTTCAGCAGATCCTGCTCTATCGAAGGCTTTTGCCTACTCTGCAGCAAAATCTGGGATTCGCAACTTAACCCAAAATTTAGGTCGAGAGTGGGGCAGACAAGGAGTGAGGGTGAATGCCATTCGACCAGGTTTTTTTCCAACTGAGTGGAATCGAAAAAACTTTATAACACCGGAGCGCGAGCAAGCTATTCTTAATCACACGCCAATGTATAGATTCGGGGAACCTGAGGAGTTAATTGGAGCTGTTGTGTACTTGGCTTCAGATGCTTCAAGTTTTGTAACAGGGTCTGAACTCATCGTTGACGGTGGCTTCTCAGCAATGACAATATAGGTGCCAACTAGTTTTGAAGGTGAGGGGTAGTGAAGCAATCAGTTGTAGTAACGGGCGGATCTAAAGGAATCGGATGGGAGATTGTTCAGACTCTAGCTCGAGCTGGATATCATGTTTTTTCTGGATCAAGAAGCGCTCGCGGCTCACTTGATGGTGACCTTTCTAAGAGTATTACTCAAGTGCAGATGGATACAAAAGTCGAACAAGACCATATAGAGCTTGCAAAATTGGCAAGTCAGGAGGGTCACGAATTAGTTGCGTATATAAACAATGCTGGCTATTCGAAATGGAGAGCGATAGAGGAGGTAGATGAGAATTTTCTTGAGGACATCATTAGGACAAATCTCATGGGTTACTTCTGGGGAGCAAAAGCTGCCTCTCGCTATCTGAAGGCAGGTGGATCACTCATAAATATCTCAAGCCTTGCCGGCAAGCGGGGAAGTGCCAATAACAGCGCTTATGTAGCCACTAAATTTGGAGTGACTGGCCTTACCCAGAGTTTGAGTAAGGAGCTAGGGCCAAGAGGCATACGAGTAAATGCTGTTTGCCCCGTACTGATTGAAAGCGAGGGATTGCTTGAGGCGCTATCTGAGCCATCATCTCCTGCTAAAGGAAATCCTGAATCATTTTTAAGAGAGTTTGCAGAAAATCAGTCAGCGCTCAAAAGACTGCCAACAGGTCAAGAAGTTGCAGATCTAGTTCTCTGTTTAATCAGCGAGAAGTCTTCGGCGATTACTGGCCAGTCAATCAATGTTGACTGCGGGGTGCTTCCAAATTAAGCAATCCAAAGAAATAGGTAAAGGTATTGCCATCGTTATCCCTGCGAGGTTGGCTTCTGAGAGGCTACCTAACAAGGTCTTACTCGATTTCGCTGGCCTTCCCATGATTGAGCACGTCAGACGAAGAGGGATAATGAATAAATACTCAGTTCCTGTCTATGTAGCTTCGGGGGATAATAAAATCCTTGAAATTGTCGAAACTTTTGGTGGTAGTACGCTAAGAACTTACAAAGACCATACTGACGGCCTTAGTCGAGTTAATGAGGCAGTTGCCAGTTTATCCTTTAATCACTACATCATTCTTCAAGGTGATGAGGTACTGGTGGTTCCCTCTGAAATTGACCGCGTAATTGAAGAGATTTCAAATTCACCAGAAGTTCAAGTGTGGAACCAAATTACTTCGCTGTCCCATCCAGACGAGCTTACAAATGAGAGCATTGTTAAGTGCTTAACAGATACCTCCAATAATATTTATTCGATATTTAGAAAGTCACCACTAACTTCAAAAATAGAGAAACAAATGAGCTTAGTGTCAAAGATATGTGGGCTCTTTGCTGTATCAAAAAGTGCTATGAATGAGATTTGTCATAACGAAAATAGCCCTCTTCAAATAGCTGAGTCGATTGAACAGCTTAAGTTTATCGAATATGGATTCCTTATAAAGTCGATTTCAACGGTTTTTAATTTTCCTTCGATAAATCTCCTTGAAGATGTTGAGAAAGTAAAAGAAGCTTTCAGGACCTCGCCTCAACAAAGTAGAATTCTGGATGAAATCTTTTCTATTACCACTTGAACCCCGAGAGCTAGATAAATTTCTAGTCGAAATTCGGAAGTCCTCCCCTATCAATGAAATCAATGCAAGTCCATTTTTTCACTTGGTAAAGCCGACGGAGGAGAATCTCCGTAAGTACAAGCTTCTTCGCCCAAAAAGTAAGATTTTGCTAACTATCGCATACCTCACACTTTTCCCACTTATTCTCCTTCAGGGTCTTGTTTCTGTAGTCCTCTCTTTTTACTCACTTCTTGAATTCAAATCAGAAAAAGAGCCCCCATCAGGAATGAATGAATTCCTCTTTTTATCACATTTTACCTATGCTCAGGACCCAAAAAAGGAAGATATTTTTTTCGGCAAAAATCTTGATTTCAATCAGAGTTATGCCTTTTTCTTGAATCATACGCGATTACTAGCTCCGCAGATCAAAAAAAAGTTTCATCATGTGGACAAAAGAAAAGTCGCTGTGAACACGAAAACACTCTCTCTGTTTTCTATGATTAAGCTACACGCAAATCAATCACAAATATCTTGGTGGCTGTTTACAAAATCCCTTAGTGCAGGAAGTCTGGATGTGACTAAGAGGAGGCTATTGATTAAGGCTGCACTATCTCAACATAGAAGATCAACGATAGCCAATCTGGTTTTAAGGTCTAGATTGAGCGAGACCATAATTCTAGTGAAACCAAGGTTTCTGGTGCTCACCATCGAAGGACACGCGCACGAGAAACTAGTTCTAGATATGGCCAAGGAATTAATCAAGGACATAAAAGTAATTGGCTACCAGCATGCACCGATTGTTCCTGGACAATTGAATCTCTATCGTACAGTTTCAACCTTTAGCGCTAATGACTATTTCTTTACCAGTGGAGACCTATCGAGAGAGCTGGCTTTAAATCATGGCCTCCGGTGTAAAGTTGAAACTTTAGGCTCTCCTAAAGCACGACTTTTCGAGTATCAAAAGAAGAGTAAGTCAATGATCCAAGTCTTGGTTGCCCCAGAGGGCACTCAGGAATCGCTTTCTCGATTCATTGGTCTAATCAACGAGCTAGCCCCAGCACTGCCAAACATTAGTTTTGTTCTGAGAAGTCACCCTGCTCTGGGCAATTTAGCGCATAAAGTGGCTAGGAAAAAGCTATTGCCTCGAAATGGTGTTTCCCTCTCCACGGCTTCGTTATCTGAAGACTTGAGAAGATCCCATCTGATTCTCTTCCGCAGTAGCGCAATTGCAATTGAGGGTTTAGCTTTCGGCGCAATTCCTATTCACGTAAATCTGGAAGGTAACGACTCCCTAAATCCTCTTATCGGTAGCGAAATTGACTCCGTAGGCTTCAGGTCAGCTAGTGAGATAACTGGATTCATTAAGGCCTTCGATTTAAACATAACTCAAGATGAGATTTTCCAAAAAAATTGTTTTCGCTTATTTGACGGTTATTTTAGTAAACTCCAAAGTCTTAATGATTTAGTTCATTAAGTAGGACATTAGGCGAAACACCTGCAAAATGACTTCGCACCAAATTAAAGTGTAATCTAAGTAATTCTAGTAAGAGTCCAAGTCTTTTGACTTTTGCTTTCTTGATAGCATATAAGGATCTGATAATTTGACTTAGGAAAAACCATCTAAACGAAAGTCCTTGGTTTTTAGAAATAAAGTAATATCTCCAATATGAAGCGGCCCTTAATACTTCGAAGCTATCAAAATCACTTAATTGACTCTCTTGAAATCTTAACTTTGATTCTGGAACATAGATGAGTACTCCTTGCTTGCTTAAAGGATAAGAAAATATGAGATCTTCACACGCTGCGTACGGCGTTGAAGGCAAACCTATTCCGTAATTTTTAGCATGCTCTAACTTCCACATTGATGCACCGTTTAGCCACTGCGTTTCAGTGACAGAAGTCTCTTGAAGATAACTAGTGGCATGCCCACTGGTGAGAACTTCACCAGGGCGACTTGATGAAAGCTTAAAAAGCCCTAACAATTTTTTGTTGACCTTTGAAACGTTTAACGCGCGGGATAAGGGGGGAAGACTTAAACCTATCCCTATGATGTCCCTTTTTTCATATGACCGGGCAGCGCTCAGCGCCAAATCTATAGCAGACTCCTCAAGAATTAGATCATCATCAAGAAATAGGCACCAATCCACTTCTTTCGAGACTAATTCAACTCCTAGTCTCTTTTGAGCAATCTGCCCCATCACCTCTGTCTGTAGATAAGTGATCTCAAGGGATTTGCTAAATTCATCTAGAATGTTAGCTACGTTTTGCCCTGAAGCTACAACTACCACCTGCTTTGGTAAGCGAGTTGACTTCTGGATACTTCGAAGGAGTATCGATAGCTCTTTTGGTCTATTGCGTGTTGGAATTAGAATTGCGAAACTCTCCAAGGATTCCCCCTACTTTCCCTCAATTAACAATATTACCCTTAATTTGAGCACTGTAGGAGCAGATATCAATAACCAGAAGGGTACAATTTAACTTAATGGAAGATAAAACTTTAATTATTGGAGCTACGGGACTTCTTGGGTCGATAATCTATAAGAGATTTCAAAGCTCTAATCAAGTCTTCGGTACTTATTTTAGATCCACCGGAATTAGCGACAGTAATTTACATTTCCTTGACGCGAGTGACCTATCCCAGTTGTCAGGCATTATCAAGGATGTGTCTCCTTCGGTGATAATTAATTGCATGGGCTTAACTTCCGTAGAACTCTGCGAAATGAGACCTGAGGCTAGCTGGAAGTTAAATACTGAAATTCCGATGCGCCTGGCTCAAATCAGTAGTTTGGTAGGTGCTCGGTTAATACATATTAGTACTGATCACTTCGCTTCAGAGAAAAATAAGCCACGAACTGAATCTGATTGGGTCATTCCAATAAATCAATATGGGCATTCCAAACTACAAGCTGAGCGATTTATTCTTGAGTACAACTCTAATGCTTTAATTTTAAGAACAAATTTCTTTGGATACGCAAGAGGTGAGGGGAAGTCACTTTTAAATTTTGCCCTAAAGGCTTTAGATTCTGATAAAGAAATTGTTGGGTTCGCAGATGTATTCTTTTCACCTGTTGGCGCAAGTGAAATTGCTAGTTTTCTCTTGGATCAAACCTCCATCGGGATAACGGGTATCTTAAATTTTGCTAGCAGGGAGGTGACCTCTAAATTTGATTTCCTAGCCCTGGTCTCCAGAATTCTAGGCTACAGCGACAGTCACATTTCCCGCGGCTCAATTGTCAATTCAGAATTGACCGCTCGGCGCCCAAGCTATCTTGCTCTAGACTCGACTCGATTGCTCTCCGAGATAGGCTATGACTTACCATCCCTAGAAGCCATGTTACGTAATGAGATGAATTATGCCAATTAAGTTAAGATTAATGAAAACATCGTAGAGGAGCCTTGATGAACTTTCTGAAGAATAAGTCTGTCCTGATAACAGGTGGAACAGGGTCTTTTGGTAAAGCATTTGTCTCAAGACTCCTAAAAGAAGATCAGATCAGTAAGTTAGTAATTTTCAGCCGCGATGAGCTAAAACAGTTTGAGATGGCCGAAACAATTAAATCTTCGAAGGTTAGATTCTTTCTAGGTGATGTGCGTGACTATCAAAGACTCCTTCAGGCCACAGACGGAATAGATATAATCGTGCACGCAGCCGCCATGAAGCAAATTCCTGCCGCTGAATATAATCCGATGGAGGCGATAAAGACAAACATACTCGGAGCTGAAAACATCGTTAATGCCGCGATTCGAAATGGTGTTCAACGTGTCTTGGCTCTGAGCACTGACAAGGCAGCTAACCCCGCTAACCTTTATGGGGCGACAAAATTGTGTTCAGACCGACTTATGGTTGCCGGAAATACTCTGGCAGGCAAACATCCAACCAGATTTGCCTGCGTTCGATACGGAAATGTTTTAGGTTCACGCGGAAGCGTAATTCCATTTTTTCTTGAGAGAGCAAAAAGTGGATCTATCCCAATTACAGATGAGCGGATGACAAGATTCTGGTTAACCATTGAACAAGGAGTTCAATTTGTATTAGATAGCCTGGAGCGTATGCACGGCGGGGAAATTTTTGTCCCAAAAATCCCAAGCTTTAAAGTTACAGATGTGGCCCGAGTTGTTTGTCCTGGCGTCCCAACGCACATTATTGGAATAAGGCCGGGGGAAAAGCTCCATGAAGTCATGATTACCGAAGATGATTCATACAATACGGTCGAATCCGAGGACTATTATGCAGTTCTCTCGCCAACATTGAAAGCTTCACGAATTTATGATTCAAAGTCAACCGCTGTTGATGAGGGCTTTCGTTTTTCGAGTGACAACAACAAGTTCTGGCATACCGATGAAACTTTTTTAACGACGCTAAAGAATAGTGGCATTTTAAAGTGATTCCTTATGGCCGTCAAAGTATAAACCTATTTGACGTCTTAAGTGTCTCTAAACAACTTGCTTTCAAATCCTTAACTCAAGGCTCTAAAATTGAAGAATTTGAAGAACGAGTTGCTGAATATGTAGGAGCAAAGTATGCGATTGCAGTATCTAGCGCTACTGCTGGATTGCATTTAGCAGTTATGGCACTTGAACTTCCTGTTAATTCTGGGATTATCACCTCTCCAATTTCTTTCATCGCCTCCTCTAACGCGATTCTTTACTCAAGTCATAAGCCAAAATTTATAGATGTTGAGAGAGAGACTATCAATATTGATTTGAATCTTGTTGCTCAAGAAATTGAGTCAAACAAAAATGTTAGGGCGATCATTCCAGTTCACTTTGCTGGGTCGCCCTGTGACATGGAAAAGCTAGCTAGGTTAAGTGCGGCAAAAGGAATAAAAATTATTGAGGATGCTGCTCATGCTCTTGGCGCTAAATACCCAAATGGCAAAAAGGTTGGATCTTGCGAGTTCTCTGATATGACGGTGTTTTCTTTTCATCCCGTTAAATCCATAACAACCGGTGAGGGTGGAATGATCACAACAAACTCTTATGCCTTGTACAAGAAATTGTTAAGACTAAGAAGTCATGGAATAAACAAATTGAATGATTCCTTTGAATCAAGCCTACTCTCTACTACTGATGGGATTCCAAATCCTTGGTATTACGAAATGCAGGAACTAGGATTCAATTATCGTTTAACAGAGCTACAGGCTGCTTTAGGTTTGTCCCAAATCGATAGATTAGATAAATTCATCAAAGATAGACGATCAAGAGTTGCTTGGTATCTGCTCAATTTATCTCAAGTGCCTAGTGCAACACCGGCCCAGAGTAACTCCTCAACTCTAAGCGCTCATCACATATTCCCTATTAGAGTGAATTATTCAGAGTTAAAGATTTCCAGAGCGCGCCTTATGGCGTCTTTAAAAGAGAGGGGAGTTGGCACTCAAGTGCACTACATACCAATTCCGTTACATCCTTACTACCAAAAACTGGGCTTTGGCATGGAGAAACTCCCTGAGTCTATGTCTTACTATCATGAGGCGTTAACAATTCCCCTCTATCCAGGTCTAAAACAGTCTCAACAGAAAAAGGTCATTGTCGAGCTTGGTAACATTATAGGTGGATCTCAAGATAAATAAGTGCCTGTAGAATTTTTGATTCACTTATTACGAGGGACTCTTTTGCGGCAAAAGATTTGGTGAAGCTCTTAGACACTGAAGGGGCGTAAATCTTATTGCATAAATAATTTAACTTGTTGATTTATTGAATTTTTTTTGGATACCCCGCTTTACATACGTCGTTAATTCTCTCAAAGACTTAATCACTCTTATATCTTCATGTGAACTTGGAAGATACCAGTCCGCCACTCTTATTGCAAAGAAAATTGAATTTAGTGACATTTCTTTTGCCAAAACAGCTGGTGATGTCCAAGGAGTGGCAATTACTAAATCTGACTGGCTAACAACCTCATAGAGGTTAGAATCGGGGCTCATTAACTCTATTCCATATTCGCGACAACTCTCGATGAGCTTCATGATGTACCTTCTAGAGTGCATTGAACTATAGGCTCTTTTGGGCTTTATTCTTACTTCAACCTTATTGTCAAACGTTCTCATCAAGTCGTCGGATAACGTAATAATTGCCTCTAAATCTCCTAGTGCATCCTGTTCAGAGTAGAAGTTCTCTTGCGTTCCTATAATCCAATTGTTGGTAGGAGCAAGTGGAGTTACATCAAAATAAGTAATGACATATTTATCATTGCTTCTTTCTGCTAGAACTGGTTTTTGGAGCAAGATAGGGCCAATTGCGTGCGCATTATGAATACCTAGAGATTCCAAAAAAGCAACGTCATGTTTTGTCCACACCAAGTGTGAATCCAAGCCCTTCTTTATGGCACTAATATTCCAATTCAATCTTTGTCGTTTACCTCTAAAATACATGGGCTTCGAGTTAGTTGAATACCAAACCATTATTCTGCGCCCTCTGCCAGGGCATTCGAAGGCAAATGGTAACTTCTTTAATGAGGAATTAGTAGTAACCAAATCAAATTCTGGATAGCGATGTTGATGCAGGACTTCATACACGGCAATGTCAAAAACTGATTTTTTCACTTCCTTGAGGCTTGACAACTCTTGAATTCTCATCACAATCACAGATCTGAAAACTTTACTCAAAAAAGATCTGTAGTGATTCTTTTTTATACACCTTGTTAGCAAAAAAAAAGGTGCATCAATTGTTATCATTTTATTGCGTGTAAGTAATGACTTAATGCTGCGAACTTCAATCAATAGATTGCTAACTCCAAAAAAGTCTTGAAATCTTTCTTCATTAAGTGAAGTAAATTGATCCTCGATACCTTTGTCTGTAAAAACTTGCTCACTCGTCAATGAATAGACTATAGAACTTGGAACTCTAGATTTTTTTCTAAAAACGCCTAACATTAGCAAGAATAGAGATGTAATAGCTATGAAAACGAACAAAGTAAAGTTTTTCAGCACCCTATGGTAGCGTCTACACTTAGCGTACACTTTGTTCAGTTCTCTTCACATCTCATATCTTGCCACAGTTCCACTTGCAATTCTCAGAATTTCAAAGCAATTTTACCTCCTCCAGAAGTATAAAAAAGGACTCTGAGCGGAGAGATGAAATACCTTCGCTCCATTGTCACTAGATTTAATAGGATTTTGTCACAAATGAGCGGACAATTGTATTGTTTTTTTGATAGTCAACTCTATGGGACTCATTTTCGATAGACTCGGGTCGTGATTGAGGGGAATCATCCGATCAAAGTACACATTACCGAACTAAATCAAATTAATTTCGATTTAGAGTTGTACTTATCATGGCTTCAGAATGTCTATGAAAATAACTTCATTGAAACTGCACATGCGAATTATACTCTGTCAGATTTGGAAAGATATTTAGAAACTCGGATTAATAACCCTGAAATAAAATTTTGGGGAATCTTTTTGGAATCTCAAAAGTTCATTGGAACAATAAAGTTGGAGCCCATCAACTGGAAGAATCAAACTGCTTGGCTTGGAATGATGATTGGAGATTCCTCTGAACGTGGTAAAGGTTTTGGGTATCAGGCTTTAAATCTAGTTTTGGATTATGCAGAGAGATTCTTGCATCTAAAGGCCATTTTCTTAGGAGTACACAAGGACAATACGCCGGCAATTAAAATTTATAAAAAGTCTGGATTTGAAATTTACACAGTTCATGACTCCAAGATTGATATGAAAAAGGAACTTAAAACTCCTAACGGACTTTAAACAAGGGTGCTAAAGGTTCAACTTCCAATGAATTTTTCAATTGGTTATTACTAAGTTGTATTGCAATCTTTGAAAATATCTTTGAGTAAGCTCTAGCAATCTCTTTAACTATATTCTTTGTATGTTTGGCCGTTACATTATGTGTTCCAAGCACAAGAATTCCCTCTCTAAAACATTCTTGCATAAAGTATGTCTTGATTTCCAAAGCAGTTGCAGTTTCATGGTCCGACCAATTCAAGAATTTCCAAGTTGAGTGGCCTGATAAGGATAAAACGTTCTGCAGCCTGTATTTGATTATTTCCTCATTTGTAAGTTCATAGAGATATTCTCCGGCAGCGATTAGTTGACCGATGATGTCCTCTTGTTGATACATTCGCAGCACTTCATTTGCCGCAGCCAGCGACAATAACTCTCCTCCGAAAGTTCCAGAAAAAAAGATTTCATTCATCTCGCCCATAATTTCTCTCTTTCCAGTCACGGCGGAAAGTGGAAATCCATTCGCTAGGCCCTTGCCCAGCGTGGTCAGGTCTGGAATTACGTTGAAAAGTTCCTGAGCTCCTCCATTTGCAAACCTAAAACCGGTTATAGTTTCATCAAAAATCAGTACAGCGCCATTTTCAGAGCACATTCTCCGTACTTCACTCAAGAAACCTTCGATTGGCCAGGTAGAATTCATCGGCTCAAGAATTACTGCCGCAACTTTGCCAGAATTTGATCGAAAAATCTCATGAAGTGATGGTACATCGTTGAAGATAAAAGTCTTCGTCAGATTAGATATTTCCATAGGCACACCCTTGTTTCTACTAGTTGAACCTATAAACCAGTCTTGCCAACCGTGATATCCACACACTGCAACAATACTTCTTCCCGTGAAAGCTCTGGCGATACGTATTGCAGCAGAGGTTGCATCCGAACCATTTTTTCCAAATCTAACAAGCTCTGCACTCGGCACTAAGTCAACTATTTTTTCTGCTACTTCATATTCAAGTTTCCCAGGAAGCGAAAAAATAGTTCCCCTTCTTAACTGTTTTTTCACGGCTGCATCAACTGTTGAATTTTGGTAACCAAGTGTCACAGAGGCAAGTGAGCTAACTAAGTCAATGTATTTGTTTCCGTCAATATCCCATGCATGACAACCTTTTGCCTTGTGTATAAATAAAGGGGATATCCCCACTGGGTACTGAGTTCTGGACTTACTAAATGTTTGTGAACCTAATGGTATGAGCGCCTCCGCTTTAACTAAAAAATTTGACGAATTTTTATATCTAGAGTTGCCCACGCGAAATCTCCATTTCAATATTTAACAACTTCACTATCTTATCACTAATTTTTTTCCTTGTCGTTGCTTTGCAGCAATTAGACTTTATTTTCCAAGTTTCATCGTTAAACAAAATTATTCGATTACATGATTTTTGGGAAGAGCTTCATTGCGACGGTTTGCTGTAACAGATGATTTCATTCCTGGGTTTTCTCTGACTAAACTGAGGACTTCCTGGAATCCAAACAAATCTTCCCTACCACGAAAATTAAAATATACTTGGCGGATAAATTCTAAGTCTTCTGGATAATCTACTGTCCATCTCAAGTTTGAATAGTCCATACCTGATTCATAATTTTGTAAAATAAATTGATTTTTTCTATAATGAAAACCCAGAGTTACATGTTCTTTCTCCAAATCTGTCAAGTTCATAGAATATAGAGTCATTAAAGATTTCGCAGAGAAGACTTCGATGTCCAAACCATCAGGGTAGGTTGGAGAAATGGCGTTACTCAAATAATCCCAATTATTTTTTGCAAACTCTTCAACCATAGCATCTACTAGCTCCGGCATTACTAAAGGGCAATCTGCAGTTAAACGAACCACAGTATTTGCCTGAAACTTTCTTATGACTTCAACATACCTCGAGATAACATCATCGGTTGCACCTCTATAAATCTCAATTTCATTTTCTAGGAGCGTAGATGCAAGCAGATCATCATCTTTGCTACTTGTTGTGGCTACTACAATTTTCCCTACATTATTGGCTCTCTTAATTCTACTGATTTGACGAATTATCATAGGTTTGCCAATTAGATCTTGGAGCACTTTTCCAGGAAATCTTTTGGAAGACATCCTGGCTTGGAGGATTACAAGAGGCGTTGTGTTCAAGAGCTAATTCCAATTTCGGGGATCAATCAAATTTTCAGAAATTGTCTTTACCTCTTTGGACCAATTTTGCGGCAATTTACCCTTCGACCCTACAATTTTATTCAATTCCTCGCAAGTAGAGGCACCAACTATTATCCCATTGCACCAAGCTATGTCCCTTACGTAAGCCAGACAAAGATCTAAAACAGTCATTTGTTTGTTTTCAGCAAAAATTTGTAAGCTTTTAACCGCAGCTCTTGTTTCACTTAAATGATTTGGTATGTCGCTAATAGGCATAAGCAATAATCCCTGCAAAAATACAGATCTGATTATGTACTCACGGTCATCAACAATCATCTCTTGAGAAATACTTGATTCTCGCAATCTTCGATCGCAAATATTTTCCGGGACTTGAAATACATCAATTTGATTAAACCTCTGCATTAAGATTTTTAAGTTAGCTTCTGTGTATATTGATACTCCCAATTTCTTGAATAGTCCGCGCTTTCTTAAGTTTTCAAGTTCCTTAAGTAATAAACTGGCATCTTCCTCAAGCAAGCTCTTTTCATCATGAAGATATAACGTGTCAATTTCAGATACATGTAATCGCTTTAGGCTTTCAGCAATAAAGCTTTCTATAGTTTTAGGTTTACGACAAGCCTCAGTGCTTAATTTGGTGCTGACAACAAAATTGTGACCCGCTTTCTTTACGAATCCTAACATTTTCTCTGCATCTCCGTACGAAGGGGCAGTATCAAAATCTTGTATGCCTAAACTCAGTGCTGATTCAAGCAATGCAGAGCCGTGCCTCTCACAGAGGATAGATCCTAAATTAGAAATTCCGTAGCCTGGAGCGAAAACTGCAGTTCCTAGGATTAGTCTTTGCATAAATTTGATTGAGTCAATAAATTAAATCTAAGTTAAATGGCGTTCCAGGTTCGCATGATTCTCTAAAAGTTCTGCCCATTATTTCGTCATAGTATCTGGGGGGAAGTCCACCATTGGGCCGAATTGCCCTAACATTATGAGGGGTGACTTCATCGCCAGCCTTAACTTTCTTGGTGACGTACAAACTCCTTCTCAACCTGCGCGATTCATTCTCTGATTCTTGCATTTTCCACTCTGGCACTCCGATAGAAGCATATGCATTTTTACATTCATGAACCAACTGTGCAAATTCATTCGGCTCCATCGAAAATGCGCTATCAGCGCCGCCGTCGCTTCGACTCAAAGTGAAGTGCTTTTCCACTACAACTGCTCCTAGCGCTACGGCTGCAATGCTTACGCCAATGCCCAACGTGTGATCTGAGATTCCAACTTTAAGACCAAATTCAGATTTAAGTGTTTCAATTCGAGATAGGTGCGCATCACCAGGATCAGCAGGGTAAGAACTAGTGCACACTAACAAAGTTAAATTATCGTTTCCACATTCTTTTATTGTTGAAACAGCTTCATGGATTTCTGAAAGATGCGTCGCCCCCGTGGACATTATCATTGGTTTTCCGGTTTGTGCCACTTTTCTTATGAGAGGTAAGTCGCCAGTCTCCAATGAGGCAATTTTGTAAATAGAGGTATTAAGTTTTTCGAGGAATGACACAGCGCTAGCATCGAAGGGAGAGCTGAAAGGGATGACATCCAAACTTCTTGCCAGAGAAAAGAGTTCCTGATGCCATTCCCAAGGAGTATGAGCTTCTTCGTATAGAGAATAAAGTGTTCTACCGCCCCACAATTTATGATCATCGTTGACCGAAAACTTTGATAGATTTAAAGTCATTGTATCAGCAGTGTAAGTTTGAAACTTTACCGCTGTTGCACCTGCCTTGGCGGCTTGGATTACTAATTCACGCGCTCTTTCTAAAGATCCCAAATGATTTGCAGATAATTCTGCAATGAGCATTACTCCAGTCTTGTCTTGCGCCATTTTCCAAGTATAATGAGATAATCGTGAATTTGGTTAAGCGAGCTGCATCTCTGCGAGATTCTGTTCTGCTCTTGAGGTGGAGAAATTCTGATTCTTCGCTTGCAACTTCTCAAGTGTCTTCAGCCGTTGGGCGCCCTGTTCACGAAGAATGGTTAAGAGAAAGAATTGCTAGGCATCCCCGGGAGCCATTTTGGATCTTTTCGCAGGACAATATTCCAATCGGGTATGTTCGCCTAGATTGCACGGAGGACGACCTTGAGTCATTTACCGTAAGCGTATTTGTTGATGAAGATTTTCGGGGAAATAGGCTGGGAAAAAAACTTCTAAACATAGCCCTTTCTGAATTTCTATCTAATGGCCTTGTCAAGGAATTCCGAGCCGTGATTAAAAAAGATAACTTTAAATCAATCAAACTGTTTAAAGCTTTTGGATTCGAGCTCCTCTCAAACATTACTCATGAATTTAGCCTGTATTCGGTTAGTGTAAATCAGGTTAAATTAGATGTACGCATAGTATTTAGAGCTGACGCGTCTAACCTAATTGGGGCTGGCCACGTTATGCGGTGCTCGGCAATCATGGAAGAGGCTATTTCTCGGGGGATTGAATGTATTTTTGTTGGAAGCTTGGGTGGCATTCGATGGCTGGAAGAGTGGCTGGCAAATTTGGGAGTACAAAAATACCTTGATTCAAATGAGCTGAAATATTTGCCCACTAGGGATGTACTAGTTATTGATTCATATGACATCACAATCTCTGACCCTTTCATTCAATTGAAGAATTGGAAGTCCGTGGTAGTTATTTCTGATGATATGACACCGAAATACATGGCCTCTTTGGTAATTCAACTTGGATTCAAAACTGCAAGCTCACACGAGGGTAGTCATAAGTTTGTGAGTGGACCTCAATTCATTCCCTTCAGGAAAAGCATAAGTAAGACAACGAAGTCTCTTCAAAGAAGAGTCAGTAAAATTGTAGTTTTTGGGGGCGGTACTGATACTTATAAATTTGCAGCTGCAATCGCCAAGGGCATAGCAGATATCAAGGAGTTTAAAAAGGCCATTTTTATTTCAAATGAAAATTTGCAAATTTCTCTTTTCGACTCAAGATTTGAGGTAAGAGAATTTGGATCTGCCCTTGATAATGAGTTAGAAGATGCTGACTTAGTATTTACTACCGCGAGCACCTCAAGTCTTGAAATTCTGGCACGAGAGCTCCCTCTTGGGGTTTGTTTTACAGCAAATAATCAAATCTCTTTCTTCAACACCTTAATTGACAAGAGGATGGCTATAGGAATTGGATATTTAACATTAGACAAAAAATGGTGTTTGAACTGGGAGGAGATTTCACTCCTTATCAAGGATCCCAATCTAAGAGAATCAATTGTGGCAAAGGCAAGGGGATATTTCGATTTACTTGGGAGTAGTAGAATAGTAAATGAGATCATGGCCTTGTAACTTTGGTTATGCGTCTCACATTTTCCTCGAATTTGAAACTGTGTTTAAAATTAATGTTAGTTTATGTCATATCGAAAAAGACCAAAGTCAGGGTCTAGTCTTAATTGAATCAAGAAGCTTAGGCTCAATTCAAAGACACCAGTAGATTTTCTTCCAGAAGTTGAATAAGTTTCAATTAATTCCTACATGGAGACGTTGATCCATTAAGGATCCCATTGGAGGGTTTAGTGGGCCCTGTCGGGATCGAACCGACGACCCACGGATTAAAAGTCCGTTGCTCTACCGACTGAGCTAAAGGCCCCAAATTTGCACTCTCCGAGTGGTTTTCTCGTGTACGAGCGAAAGCCTACCTCTAAAAAGACTTACAAAAATTCACGCTAAACTTCTCACTCCTCTAGTCCCCATCGTCTAGGGGCCTAGGACATCGCCCTTTCACGGCGGTAACACGGGTTCAAATCCCGTTGGGGACGCCAGGTGAAAAGAGAAGAGATTTTCTTTACTCCTGTATTTACATGTTGGCCCAGTAGCGCAGTTGGTTAGCGCGCCGCCCTGTCACGGCGGAGGTCGCGGGTTCAAGTCCCGTCTGGGTCGCGATGTAGTTTTATATTCGGCTGGGTAGCTCAGTTGGTACGAGCGTGCGACTGAAAATCGTGAGGTCGACGGTTCGATCCCGTCCCCAGCCACCAGAACACTTCTTTTAGTTATCCGCAGTTCTAAAGAAGCCAATAAAGAGCATCAGCCAAAGAGTTCCTGCAAAAATAGTCACTAGCCGCTCTATTGAGTAGCTAGCGTTTGATATCGCTATAGCAAGCGATGCAAAGAGAATTGAACCAATCCATAGAATCAAAACTGATTGTCTCTTTTTAAAACCCATACGCATTAGCCTATGAGAGAGATGGTCTCTCCCTCCTTGAAATGGCGAGATACTTCTTCTAATTCTCGATGCAACAGCAACGCTGGTATCAAGGATTGGTATTGCAATAAGAAGTAGGGGAATAGCAAAGCTTGCAATTCGATCTATTGGATTTGGATCAAATCTAATTGCAAGAGATGCAATCAAAATCCCAAGAAATAAAGCTCCAGCATCTCCCATATAGATTCGAGCTGGGGGTTTATTCCAGAGAAGAAATCCTAGAGTAGATCCTGCTAAAACAATAGATAGAGCTGCAATAAGAAATTGACTGCCTTGAAATGAAAGGATAAAGAGGAAAATCGCTGCTATTGCAAGGGCTCCTGAGGCTCCCCCGTCTATATTGTCAAAGAAGTTAATGGCATTGGTGATTCCTACGATGAAAAGGGCGGTGATTGGAATATCTATCCAGTTATTTCCAAAGGGACTTCCTAGGGTATCTGTGGCTACCAAAAGTGCTGAAATGGCAATA